>Ga0208193_1000041_pt1 | contig 90654 bp, 76 predicted proteins | sample June2015DPH_17_2_FD_184716 | JGI IMG/M metagenome (GOLD analysis project Ga0208193, IMG submission 184716) | Peatland microbial communities from SPRUCE experiment site at the Marcell Experimental Forest, Minnesota, USA - June2015DPH_17_10... | ecosystem: Environmental > Terrestrial > Soil >...
GGAGGCGCTCGCCCACAAGCATCCGCTCTATGAGGCGGAGGAAATTCCCGGCAGTTCTATCACCACTTCCCCTGCGCGCCCTGATGACACCGTCGATACCGTGGGCGTCAGCCATCTGATCGTGGCGACGAAATCGCTGTCGGAACCGACGGCCGGCGCCTTCACCCGGGCATTGTTTAACGTGCGGCCGGCGCTGGTCAAAGAAGACCCGGCCGCTTCGAAGATCGAAAAGCCCGACACCGACAAGGACGCGGCGATCCCGGCGCATCCAGGCGCTGCGGCCTATATCGACGGCACCGAACGGACGTTCCTGGACAGATACAGCGACTATTTCTGGGGCGGCATCTTGCTGCTCTCGGTGTTCGGCTCGGGCGCGGCGTGGCTGCGCCATTACATGAAGCGCGACGAGCGCAACGTCACGAGTTTGCACCGGGACAAATTACTGGCGGCGATCGCGCAGGTACGCAAGACCGACTCGGTGGAGGAGATCGACGCCCTCCAGGAAGAGGCGGACGAATTCCTGCGCGAAACGCTGGAATGCTACGACGACGGCGCGATCGAGGAAGGCGACCTTTCGGCCTATGGCCTCGTGCTCGAACAATTTCACCACGCGGTGGCCGACCGCCGCGCAGTCATCGCCGCGAGTCCGGCCGGACTCCGCGTCCGCGCCTAACGCCGCAACTTCGCTGCCAACCCTCATGGTGAGAAGCGCATTCTTTTGCGCGTCTCGAACCATGAGGCCCCGATATCGGCTTCATCCTTCGAGACGCGGCTTGCGCGGCTCCTCGGGATGAGGGAGCTGCGCAGCAGTGTAAATTAAAACCCGATCAGCCGGCGGACGAGGCCGACGACACTGGCGTGATGACGGCGACGGCGGGACGCCGGAGCGGTGTCGTCCGAAGCCGACGTCTGGACGACATCGCGCGCGGGCCCGATCGATTCAAACTGCGCCTTCTGTTCGTCGTTCAGTTCCGCATAGACATCGTCGAGCGCGGACTTGACGGTTTCGACCGCCTGCAACATCGCATCCAGGCGTTTACCGGCGGCGGAGAGCCGTGCCGGCGGCGTCAAGGCCTCGTTAGGCTCGCAGGTGCCCTTGAGCATGTCGGCGGCCTTGGCGCTGGCGTCTTTCAAATTGTCGAGGCTCGCGCGCTGCGCATCGGTCGGGTGGAGGCGCTGATCGATTTCGGCCGCTGGCCAATCGGTCGCGCTGGCCTGATCCTGACCTTGGCCGCAACCCTGCGCCAGCACGCCTTCGTTTTGACGGCCTCGCCGTTGATCTTCGCCAAGGGCCGTCAACCGCGCCTTCTGTTCATCGTTGAGCAGGCCGTAGAAATGATCGAGCGGCGGCTGCACGGTGTTGACCGCCGAGATCATCGCTTCAAGCCGCGTTTGCATCGCCGCCAAACGGGCGGGCGCGGTCGAGACGACTTGTGCTGGACAGGCCGCCTTGATGGTCTGGGCCGCCTGCACCGACGCGTTGGCGAGATCATCGAGCGCCTTGCGCTGCTCGTCGTTCGGGTTGAGCGCCTGCTGGATCCGGTCGACCGGAAGGCCGGCGATTTCCTGGCTGTCCTCGCCGCACATCTGCGCCAGTGCGTTCGGTTGATTTGACGGCGCGGCGCCACTCGCGGACGTTGCGTTGCCCGACGGCAGATAGCCGGTCAGGTCGCCATAGCCGTAAGGCGCAAAGATGCCGGCATAGATATCGCCATAGCCGTAATCCCAGAGCGAGGGATCATAACCCCACATCGCATAGCCATAGAGATCGTAATAGGCGAACGGCCAGAACAGCGGACCGACCCAGCCATAGCCGCCATTGGCATGGCGCCACCATCCGCCGTGCCGGCCGTGACCCTGCCAACCGGCGGTCGCCGCCGCGGCCGAGATGTGCGCACGGGCAGCCGGGTTATTCAACGCATTATGGTTATGCAACGCACCGGCGACGGCGCCAGCGGCCAGCGCGTGGTGAATGGCGTTGGCGTGAACGCCGGCGTTTGCGTGGCTCAGATTGCCTGCGTTGTGCGCCGTTGTGTTGTGCTCCGTCGCGGCGTTGTTGCCGCGAACATGGCTGCCGCCAGCCGAGCGCGAGACTGCCGCCCGGCCGCTGAAATGCCGTCCGCCTCCGGCAAACCGTGCCCCGCCGCCGTGTCCACCGCCACCATGTCCGCCGCTGAAGTGAGCCCCGCCGCCGCGTCCGCCACCGCCATGTCCACCGCCGCCATGTCCACCTCCGCCATGACCACCACCGCCGCGTCCGGCCGCATAGGCAGCGGTTGACAGCGCGACCGACAACACGATCACCGACAACCATTTGACGTTGATGTTCGGCATGACATTTCCTCCAGCGGATGGGGTGCCGATATCATCGCACTGGCCAAGTCATGATCGAATGGCGTGCGGCGGCACAATTGGGATATTTCTGATGCCACAACGCCGGAGCGAGCTCTTGAGTTCCCTCAATGCGACCGCTCACGCGGAGGATAAAAAAACTTTAAATCGCTACTCGCCGTCGCGAAGCCGCCGATAGACCGCGCCGAGCACATTGCAATAGTCGTCGGTCCAGACCCGCTGGTTGGCGTTGACGGCGGTTTCTTCCCATTTATCTGATGAGGCAAGGTTGCCGACATCGGCCTCGTTGCGCGCCGACACCACGACATTGGTGGCGAAGATGTATTCGCCGTCGCGGCCGGAGTCTTCATTGTAGACCCAGCTCTTCAGGCCATTGGCGTCCGCGATGCCGACCACGACGCTCGCCAACTCCAGATGACGGTTCGAGACGTGCATCAACACCACGCCTTGCGGTGAGAGCTTGTCCTTGTAGATCTTCATCGCCTCCTGGGTGGCGAGATGAATCGGGATCGCGTCCGACGAATAGGCGTCGACAATGATCAGGTCGTAGATGCCCTCGGGCTCACGGGCAAAGGTCAGCCGCGCGTCGCCCATCACCGGCTTCAGGTCCGGCTGGCAGTTCTGGATATAGGTGAAATATTTCGGATCGCGCGCAGTATCGACCATCGTTTGGTCGATCTCGAAGAACTTCCAGGTCTCGCCCGGCTCCGCGGCGCAGGTCAGCGTGCCGGAGCCGACGCCAATCGCCGCCACCCGCAGCGGCGCACCCTTGCGCTCGCGAACCGCTGATATCGCCTGCCCGATGCCGCCGTCCTTATGGTAGTAGGTGATCGGCTCGGGCCGGCCTCCGACCTTTGTGCCATCGTCGTTGGTGATTTTCTCCGCGCCGTGGATCGTGGTGCCGTGCATCAGCACATGATACTGGCCGTTCGGCGTGGTCAGGATCTTGTGGACGCCGAAGAAGCTGCGCACGGTGTCCACCCGACCGTCTTCGGCGGGATAGAAGCGGATCAGCACCAGCGCCAGCATCGCCACCGCGGCGAGCTTGACACGCGCGGTATTCAACACCAGCGCGAGCAGCATGCCGAAAACGGCGACGCCGCCCACGACATAGACCCGGTTTTCCTCGAACCAGTCGAACACCCAGCCTTTCATCTCCGAGGGCACGATCAAGACCAGCGCCAGCAGGGCTACGACCAGCCCGACCCAACGGCTGAGCCAAGGCCAGCACTCCTCAGCAGGCGGACGGCACAGCACCGCGAGCACCACCAGGATCGGATATTCCGCGACCCAGTTGAATACATTGGGTGCAATGAGACCGGCAAAGAGCCCGCCGATCATGCCGCCGAACGACAGCGCGACATAGAAGCCGGTGAGATATTTCGCGGGCGGACGCGTTCGCGCCAGTTCGCCGTGACAGGCCATGGCGATGACGAAGAAACAAAGCTGATGGCCGCCGAGCGTCAGCAGCAGGTTTTGTTCGCCGCCGATCGCCAACAACACGATGACACCCGCGATCGCCGCCGGCTGCGCCCATAGCACCCACTTGTGCGGCAGCAGAGGTCGGGACTGGAACACCAGCACCCAGGTCAACAGATAAAGCGAGAGCGGCAAGACCCACAGCAAGGGAGCAGCCGCGACGTCGGTTGAAATATGCGCGGTCACCGCGATCAGGAGCCCGGAAGGAACCGCGGCCAGGAAAATCCAGCGCAGGCGCGTTGCCCAGGAAGGGGCCGGCGCATCGCTTTCCGCCGCAAGCATCTCCGCCGCCGGCGCCGGCCCGCGCAACAGGAGAAAACCGCAAGCGGCGATCAGAACGATCAGCAGGCCATAGCCGCCGGTCCAGATCAGGTTTTGCGTGCGCAAAGTGAAGATCGGCTCAAGCGCCAGCGGATAGGATAGCAGCGCGAGAAAGCTGCCGATGTTGGACGAGGCATAGAGAAAATAGGGGTCGGCGCCGTCAGGATGTCCCGATCGAACGAACCAAGCTTGCAGCAGCGGATTGTTCGCCGCAAGCGCAAAGAACGGCAAGCCGATCGAGGCCACAAACAGGCCGAGCAGCCAGATCGCATAGCCCGAGGTCGGCGGGTCGCCCCATCGCGCCGCAATCGTGAGCGGCAGCGCGGCAAACGCGACCAGCAACAGCACCAGATGCACCACGATCGGAATCAGGCGGCTTTTGATCCGCATCAACAGATGCGCATAGACATAGCCTGCCAGCAGCAGCGACTGGAAAAACACCATCGCCACCGACCACACCGCCGGCGATCCGCCGAGCCGCGGCAGCACCATTTTCGCGAATAACGGCTGCACCGAAAACAGCAATAACGCGCTGACGAAGATCGCCGCCGTGTAAGTCAGAAGCACCAGCCGGTTGCGGCCCGCAAGGGATGCCTGCGCGGCGACGGGTGAATCAGAGGATGTCATGAAAGCTCCGGCAGGGTGTTTTTGGACGGCGGCGAGAGGCGGCAATGGAGCATATGGCGTGGACGCGGGCAATGTGGGCCCGATCAAACCGCTGTGCCGGAGCCTGCGGGTTCGCTATGTAGTTTCTCAGTCATTCCGGGACGCGCCTTGGCGCGGACTACGATGTACTATTGTACATTGGAGAATCTCGAGATTCCGGGTTCGATGCTTTGCATCGCCCCGGAATGACGTGGTCATTACGAAATCCTTCCTTGAAGCCCACATGAACGAAACAGACGTCGTCATCATCGGTGCCGGACATAACGGCCTCACCTGCGCGGCCTATCTCGCGGCCGCCGGCCTGCGGGTGAAAGTGGTCGACCGGCGCAAGGTGGTGGGCGGGGCAGCGGTCACGGAAGAGTTTGTTCCCGGCTTCCGCAATTCGGTCGCGGCCTATACCGTGAGCCTGCTCAATCCGAAAATTGTTTCTGACCTGAAACTTTCTGAACATGGCCTCAAGATCGTCGAGCGCCGCGCGCAGAATTTCCTGCCCGCGCCCGAAGGTCATTATCTCATCACGGGCGAAGGCCGCACGCGGGAGTCGCTCGCCAAACTCAGCCCACGCGACGCCGACAAGCTCGACGGTTTCAACCGCAAGCTTGAAGACATCGCCGACGTGCTGCGCGCCTTCGTGCTGCGCGCGCCGCCGAACCTTGTCGAAAGCTTTGGCGTGGGCGCGATCCGCGAGGGCTTCAACGCGCTCGGGTCAGCCAAACTCCTGCGGCAACTCTCGCTGGAGCAGCAGCGCACCTTGCTCGATCTGTTCACGCGCTCGGCCGGCGAGATGCTGGATGAAGTGTTCGAGAGCGACCTGATCAAGGCGCTGTTCGGCTTCGACGCCATCGTCGGCAATTATGCGAGCCCTTATGCCGCGGGTTCCGCCTATGTGATGCTGCATCATGCGTTTGGAGAAGTGAACGGCAAGAAGGGCGTCTGGGGCCACGCCATCGGCGGCATGGGCGCGATCGGTCAGGCCATCGCGAAGGCCGCGCAACAGGCTGGCGCCGAGATATCACTGGACGCCGGCGTCCGCGAGGTGATTGTCGAGCGCGACCGTGCCACGGGCGTCGCCCTCGACACCGGCGAGACCATCCGGGCCAAATATGTCGCTTCCAGCGTCAACCCGAAATTGCTCTACACGCGCCTCGTGCCGTCGGACGTCCTGCCCGGCGATTTTCTCGCCCGCATCAAAAACTGGCGCAACGGGTCCGGCACCTTCCGGATGAACGTGGCGCTGAGCGCCCTGCCCTCGTTCACCGCACTGCCGGGCGGCGGCGATCACCTCACCTCCGGCATCATCATCGCGCCGAGCCTGGCCTATATGGATCGCGCCTGGCAGAACGCCCGCGCGGGCGGTTGGAGCCGAGAGCCGATTGTCGAAATGCTGATCCCCTCGACGCTGGACGACAGCCTCGCGCCGCCGGGCCAGCATGTCGCGAGTCTGTTTTGCCAGCATGTTGCACCGGAGCTTCCCGATGGCCGCTCCTGGGACGATCACCGCGAGGAAGTCGCCGACCTCATGATCGCGACGGTGGACCGTTACGCGCCGGGCTTTGCCAACAGCGTAATCGGGCGGCAGGCTTTGTCGCCGCTCGACCTGGAGCGGCAGTTCGGCCTGCTCGGCGGCGACATCTTCCACGGCGCGCTGACGCTGAACCAGTTGTTCTCGGCGCGGCCGATGCTGGGACACGCCGACTATCGCGGCCCGTTGAAGGGGCTTTATCACTGCGGTTCCGGCGCCCATCCCGGCGGCGGCGTCACCGGCGCGCCCGGCCACAACGCCGCGCAGGTGATCCTGCGCGATCACCGCGGATTGTTTGGATGATCGGTGGATAGCCTGTGGATTTGATGTGGACGACTTGGGGATGAAAGTCCTTTCAACCGCGATGAGAGCAAGCCCGCCCGCACCTCGTCCTGTTGTGAGGAAAACTTGGCAAGCCTTTGAAGCAACATAGCATGTCCTGTGTCAGCAACTGTGAACAAGCTTTGCGTGAGCGGTGAGCTGGTGTGAATAAGGGGTAGTGTCTCAGTTTGAAATTCGTGGACTGATTTGGACATTTGCCTCGGGCACCCATCGAGTATCGACTTGAACCATGCAGCCTGTCCAATGCGTATATCTGGCGGCCAACCCACTATCCTTCCATCGATGCAAACACCGCCCATTGAGTGCTTCTGGAACTACGGTTGTGGCGAAGGCTATAACTATCGCCGCTCCCAAAAGATATAATACCGCCTGCCACATAACGCCCCTCCCTTGCGAAGCTTACCGCTAAGCATTAGCCTAAATGGGGTCGTGTCTCAGTTTGGAATTTCATGCCTGGCTGATGTGCCGCAGCTGGCGCAAAAGAATTCACAGCCAAACTCGGTCACGGCGAACCTGAAGCTGCTTGGGGCAAGCTCAACGCGAACGTTTTGATCCTCCCCATCGTGATAAGCCAGACTGGCCGAACTTGCCTGTGACAGCACGGTGCTCCCGGCTGCTCCGCAAGTGTTGCACCGCAGATGTTCTACCCACCGGTCGGGCGATTATCCGGTTGACACCACAACACTCAAGGGCTAGTATTTAAGCCATCGGAGCGATGGCCATGCCCAAAAAATCCCTGTTTGCCGAACCCCATTTCCAGAATGACGAAGCCGCCAGAGCGATGCTGGAAAGCATCCTGTGGCCGGATGGCCCGGTTTGCCCGCACTGTGGCGTCGTCAATCATGCCTACAAGACCAGCCGCCCCGGCGTGTTCCGTTGCGCCGAGAAGGTGTGCCGCAAGGACTTCTCGGTCACCATGAAGACCGTAATGGAGCGGTCCAAAATCGCCCTGCACAAGTGGCTACAGGCGTTTCACCTCATGACGTCCAGCAAGAAGGGCGTTTCCGCCCATCAACTCCACAGGACGCTTAGCATTGGCTACGAGGCCGCATGGTTCATGGCTCACCGTATCCGCGAGTCAATGCGCGCTGGGGGCTTGAGCCCAATGGGCGGCCCGGGCAAAGTTGTGGAGTCCGATGAAACCTATATCGGCAGGCAGGATGGCGCTCCGAAGAAACGCCGTGGTTTTCAGAACATCGTTGTGACGCTGGTTGAGCGTGGCGGCTCCGCTCGCAGCTTCCACGTCGATAGCGTTTCGGTTGCCGATATAGGCAAAATCATCCGCGATAATGTTGACCGCGAGAGCCGTCTGCATACCGACGAAATGCCGTCCTACAAGGTGATCGGTCGCGATCTCGGTGTGGAGCATGAGACAGTCAATCATGGTCGCGAAGAATATGCGCGCGGCGATATCACAACGAACACGGTTGAGGGCTATTACAGCATCTTCAAGCGCGGCATGAAGGGCGTCTATCAGCATTGCTCTGAGAAACATCTGCATCGGTATCTGTCAGAATTTGACTTCCGTTATTCCAACCGCTCCGCACTCGGCATTGAAGATGGGGAACGGCGAACGCTTGCGATCAAAGGTGCATCAGGCAAGCGTTTGACGTATCGGGGGCGTCACTAAGCCCGACTTTTCAAGAAAGGCGCGCAGGTTCATTCGCTGGCGCGCAAAGAGGTAAGGTATGGTCGTTTCTTATCTCGGGCTTCTCACTAAGGACAATTACGAGTCCTTCCGGCGTATTCTCAAGGATGCGCCCGCTACCTTTGAGCAATGGAGTCATCTCCACATGCAAAAGACGACGGACCTCGTTGGCAAGCGGTGGGAAGTTATACAGGTTGAAATCGATCCTGACGATTTCAAAAGGCACTGCGACGCGACGCACTCCCCCTATAACCTCCACAGTCTTGATAACTTCGCGTTCGAAGTAGCCCAACGGGAAAAGGATTGAATGGCACCATTCCCTGCTCAGTTGAGTATTTAGGGCAAGCGCCGCTACGCCGTGCGCAATTGATCTAGCAATTTCTTCCGCCGAAAGTCGGTCATTATAAGCCATGGCAAAACCATCCGATTTGGTCTAGAGTTTTCCAAATCAGGACGCGTTTTGGATGACGTTATAGATGGATGCGGGGTGCCAGCCCCGCCCATCAATTCTATCTCTAGCACAAACTAGTTTTCTTGAGCACTACCCACTATCGCAGCGCCCGTGAAAACGGTTGCGATCCCAACAATTATTGAGCCGAATGACAGTGGTGCGTCTAGCAACCACACGATAACTTTTTGGATGCCCTGCCATTGAAGCGTGGGACTGGGGATCGGAGCGCCGCCGCTCAATATCGAAACCGCTTCGCGCATGGCAAACTGCGTCCAATAGCCGTGCTGGAGCCAAAGGATGCCTTGATAGCAAAGAACTAAACAGCCAACCAAAGCTATCAACACTCCAGCAATATAAACGACGATTCCAAGCAGCCTGCCAGCTTCATAATCGGTCATTTTTTGCTTGAGCCGCGCTTCTTCGGTTGCGCCTTTGGCTTCTTCCGAGTCAGACTTTCCATCGGCTTGTGACCGGCTACCCGCGCGCCGCGCAATGCTGCCGCGAGGCGGCGGGCGGCCTCTTCCGGGGAATAGTCCTCAGTGCTCTTTGTCATGCGAGTAGACTCTTATGCCGCAGTTTTTGCTCCCGCAAATCACTGATATCGGAACCTATAACAAAAACACCAAAGAACAATACGAGGCTATCGGGCGATTCGTCGCTTCCTTTGAAGCGATGGTGGGCGAAACGAGAGATTGCATTGCCGACCTATTGGTCGGCGAAAGCCCCAATACCCATCTTGTTCAAATCGCCCTTCATCATTCCGCGCTGACAGCTAAGCCTCTTTTCGAAATATTTCGAACCTTAATGGTAGAGTATCTAAGGCTTCCGGGCGTAACCGATTCAGAGCTGGAACGAAACTCGTTCAATGGTGTATTGGCGGTTATCGCAGGCGAATATATGAAGCTAGCGAATATCCGCAACACTCTGCTGCATGGAACCTGGTTTATTGGTTATCCTGACAGCGAAGATCCGAATTCAGAAAATTTCCTTCTGCATAAGCTCAAGCCCACTAAGTCTGGGCTCGAAAAAGAGGATGTACCGAAGCAGGCCGCCGAAATTTTAGAGCTCCAAGAACGATGCGAGGACACGCGCACGTGGATTGCGACGCTCCACTTTTGTGTCCCGCGCGCTCACCGACCCTTTGAATCGATCAAGGACAGGTTTGTGTTCGCTAATGGCCATTGGAGATGCCAATGGACGGATGCGATTCCCGAAACATTGCCTCGTAAATCTCCATCACCGCCTCAACAATCTGACGGTGGTTAGGATCATCTGTCAGGTTTGACATGAATGCCGCCACGCCCGCCTCGATCATGGCGGGCGTCACGTCGGGCGCGCCAGCTTCATCCGTTAGGACCGAAGCGGGAACATTTCTACCTGTGGTGTTTGTGGTGTCAACCATATATTCGCCCACCGGTCGCGTTTCGTCATGCGCCCCATACCTTGCGAAGCGCCCGGCCCGCTTACGCTAGCCGAATGCCGGAAGGTCCGATAGGCGAGAAACGGCGTTAGTCGTCCTTGCTGCCATGCGTCCTCACTTCCTGACGCATTCATATTGGCCCTTCGCGATCTGGATCTGGTTTTCGACGGTGAAGCGCAGGTTCGGCACGTAGCCGGCCGGGCAGGCGGTAAAAAGCCAGGTCGTGTCCTTGATGATTTTTTCGGGCACGCCGATATCGAAACGCTCGTCCGGATTGACCACGCGATCGAACCAGCGCTCGCCATTGAGCTGGATGAACAGGAGCGCCACCGGCTCGCCGCAGCCGTTGGTGAAGCCGAAACTGCCGTCTTGTTCGGTCCATTTGGTGCACGCTTCAAGATGAACCCTGGTATCGCCTGATCCCGGTTCAGTCGCCGCATGAAGCGGCGCCAACAATGCGGACGCCATTGAGCCTACGGCGACAAGGCCAAGCTGGGGCTTCACAAAATCTCTCCTGATGGGTTCGTCGATTAAGCCCGGCCGGCAGAAATCTGACAAGGAACGTGAAGCTGTTCAGAGTTCACACGTGGGCGAGACGTGGAAAGTTGACGTCGCACACGAAGCGGCTGTCACGACTGAACAGTCGACAGCATCGCAGGTGACGTCCAGCCACGCGCCTCATGCGTTCTTGCAGCCCGATCACTCAGCAAATTCAAAATGATGGAAAGTCAGCTTTAACCAACACTTAACCTGCTGGAAGATAGTGCCCTGAGAATTGAGGCGGCGCCGGCAACTTGAGGCAGCAGATGAAGTGCCTCAAAGGATGGTTTGAGAACCACCGCTATGCCCTTGTGTATTAATCTGTTTTTAACCAACAGACTCGCTGGCGCCAGATCAGCGCGAAAGCGCCTGCCGAGGAGTTCCGGCAACAGGAACCTAGAAGAAGAAGGTGAATGAAGCTTTAAACTGCGCCATAGGGAACAAGCCGGCCCGACCACATACGAGCGCACTTTCTTTTCCCTCCCCACCGCTGCGCCGGGGAAGAAACGATGCAACAACCTTGATACTGAACCCCGCAATGACCCCAACACTCACGCCCCTGACCCACCGCGCGACCCTTGCGATTGGCGACGAACAAGCCGCCCGTCGGATCGCGGATTTGCTGACCGAAGCCCTTGCTGACGGCGAAGCCGCGGTCGCCGCCTTCGCAGGCCCGACCGGCCGCTGGGACATCACCATGCATTTTGCAGATGCCCCCGACCAAGGCACGATTCGAGAGCTCGTGGGTCTCGCCGCCGGCGAGGAAGCCGCACGAGCGGTGCAGTTCGACACCGTGGAGGCCAGGGACTGGGTCAAGGCCACGCTCGACGAGCTGGTTCCGGTCCATGCCGGGCGCTTTATCGTCCATGGCGCGCACGACCGCGCCAAGGTCGCCCCCAACCGGCTCGGCATCGAGATCGAGGCGGCACTGGCCTTCGGCACCGGCCATCACGGCACTACCCGCGGCTGCCTGTTGCTGCTTGGCGAGGTCCTGAAAGCCCACCAGCCCCGGCGCGTGCTCGACCTCGGCACCGGCACCGGGGTGCTGGCAATCGCGGCCGCCAAGGCGCTGCACGGCAAGGTGCTGGCCAGCGATATCGATGCGCTGTCGGTCAAGGTCGCTGCCGAGAATGCGAAGGCCAACGGCGTCGGCCCCTTGGTGGAGGTGGCGTGGGGTAACGGCTTCTCCGCGCCACTCTTGAGGCAACGGCGGCCGTTCGACCTGGTGCTGGCCAATATTCTCGCCAATCCGCTGCGGCAGATGGCGACGCCAATGTCCCGGCATTTGGCCGGCGGGGCGCGCGTCATCCTCTCCGGACTGTTATCGCCGCAGGCGCCTTCCGTCGTCGCGGCCTATCGCGCCCGCGGACTCGTTGTGGAACGGCAGATCCGGATCGACGGCTGGAGCAGCCTGTTGCTGCAAAAGGTGCGGTAGGATTTTAGGTACGGTAGGATTTTGATCCCCATCCCTCATCCTGAGGAGCCGCGCAAGCGGCGTCTCGAAGGATGGGGCCGATATCGGGGCCTCATGGTTCGAGACGCGCGATACGCGCTCCTCACCATGAGGGGCTGGGCCTACTTCGCCGGTTTCCGCTGACGTGGTTGACCCGCTTTTTCGTCAATCACCGTGCGCTTGACGCGCGCCTCGACAAAACGATCCAGAATTTGAACGATCACGCCGCGCGGCTTCTCGGGAGCGGGCGCGGGCGGTGGTACGCGGAGCGGCGGCGTAATCTTCTCAAAGGTGAAGACGGGCATGGTTAATCCCTCGACGCTAGAGACGCCCTTGGAACTGCCTTGGAATTCCACCCGGAGATTTCTTCCCGAACCTTTCACAACAGTTGGCGTCATGAAATGTTCAAACCTGTCTAACGCAGGTGCAGCAATTCAATCACAATAAATTCGGAATCGGAAGCAAATTGAGTCGGTTGCCGACTTCTCCCTGGAAGACGATACTATCGAGCTATGTTCGAGGCGCACTTCCAGACATTCGAGGAACCCGAAACCGACGTTGCATTGACGGCGCGCCTGTCCGCGTTTCGCGAGGAGCTGACCAAGCGCAACCTGAGCGGGTTCGCGGTTCCCCGCGCCGACCAGCAACAGAACGAATATGTCCCGCCCTCCGAGGAGCGGCTGGCCTGGCTGACCGGTTTTACCGGCTCGGCCGGAATGGCCATCGTGCTCGCCCGCGAGGCTGCCGTGTTTGTCGACGGACGCTATACGCTGCAAGCGGCCAAGCAGGTCGATACCAAGGCCTGGGGCGTCGAGTCGCTGATCGATCCGCCGCCGGAGACCTGGCTCGCGCAACATCTCAGCCCCGGCGACCGCCTCGGCTTCGACCCCTGGCTGCATACGACGGCGGCTGCCGAAAGGCTCGCGGCCGCCTGCGCCAAGGCCGGCGCGGAACTGGTCGCGGTCGATAGCAACCCGGTCGATGCCGTCTGGACCGAGCGCCCGGCTTCGCCGCTTGCGCCGGTCACCCTGCACGGCCAACAATTTTCAGGGGAGCTTGAGGCCGACAAGCTGAAGCGGATCGAGGCCGAAATCGCCAAACTCAACGCCGACGCGCTGGTCTTGTCGGATAGCCACGCGGTGGCCTGGACCTTCAACATCCGCGGCGGCGACGTTGCTCACACGCCGCTGCCGCTGTCCTACGCTCTGGTGCCCAAGAGCGGCCGGCCGACGCTGTTCATCGATCACAGAAAACTCTCCAACAGCGTCCGCGATCATCTCGAACAGACCGCGACCATTGCCGAGCCCGGCGCGTTGACGGCGAAACTGACCGAGTTGTCGAAAAGCGGCGCGTCCATCGCGCTCGATAGCGCGACATCAGCCGACGCACTGACCCGCCTGATTGCATCCGCCGGCGGCAAGCCGCTCCGCGGCAACGATCCCGTCAGCCTTTTGAAGGCGGTCAAGAACGACACCGAGATTGCGGGCACCAGGACAGCTCACCGGCGCGACGCGGTCGCGCTCGCGCGCTTCCTCGCCTGGGTCGATCGCGAGGCGCCTTCGGGCGCGCTCACCGAGATCGACGCGGTCGAGGCGCTGGAAAGTTTCCGCCGCGATACCGGAGCGCTGAAAGATGTCTCGTTTCCTACCATCTCCGGTACCGGCCCGAACGGCGCCATCGTGCATTACCGCGTCACCCGCAAGAGTAACCGCCGCATCGTATCAGGCGATCTCTTGCTGATCGATTCCGGCGCGCAATATGAAGACGGCACCACCGACGTCACCCGCACGATCGCGATCGGCGAACCGACCTTCGAGATGCGCGACCGCTTCACCCGCGTGCTGCGCGGCCATATCGCAATTGCGCGGGCGTTGTTTCCGGACGGCACGTCGGGTGCGCAGCTCGACACGCTGGCGCGGCAATATCTGTGGCAGGCCGGCGTCGATTTCGAACACGGCACCGGCCACGGCGTCGGCAGCTATCTCTCGGTGCATGAAGGCCCGGCGCGCATTTCGAAACTCGGCGCTACGCCGCTGAAGCGCGGCATGATCCTTTCCAACGAGCCCGGCTATTACAAAACCGACGGCTTCGGCATCCGCATCGAAAATCTCGAGCTTGTCGTCGCCGCCAAGGTCGCGGGTGCCGAGAAGCCGGTCAACGCGTTCGAGACGCTCACGCTCGCGCCGATCGACCGCCGCCTGGTCGATCTGAACATGCTGACCGGCGACGAGCTGAGCTGGCTCAACGAATACCATGAGCGGGTCCGCCACGCCGTACGCGGCCATGTCGATGACGCCACCAAAGCCTGGCTCGACGAGGCCACCGCGCCGCTGTCGCTGTGATACAAGCGCCATACCCCGTCATCTCCGTCGTCATACCCCGCGAAGGCGGGGTATCCAGTGCGCCGCGGCTTGTCGGTTAATCACATCCGTCTCTGGAATACTGAATCACCCGCTGGAGCCTGTCACCGGGCGTCACGCGGTGACGACCCGATGGCGGGGTATGACGGAAAGTGCGACGCTGCCCAGCTAAACCATTCCTGAACCACAACCCCGATTGCGCCGAGCGCATCCCGGAAAACGAGTAGCCGCATGCCGAAACTCGCGTATTCGACGCGCGCCTGACAACGCTAGAGTTGTTTCCATGCATGGCATCGTCGGCAAGTCGGATGGAGTGGCGAACAGCACGGATGCCGCCAAGACGCGGATCATGCTGTTGCTGCTGGTGGCGATGACCGGCGTGGCGCCGATCTCGCTCTACATGCTGGTCCCTGCGCTGCCGCTTCTCGCCAGCAGTTTCGGCAGCGACATCTCGATCGCGCAGATGACCGTGTCACTCTACATGGTCGGCATCGCCTGCTCGCAGATTCTGATGGGGCCGCTCTCCGACCGCTTCGGACGCCGCCCGGTCTTGCTGGCGGGCCTCGGCCTGATGGTGGCGGCGAGCGCGGCCTGCATCTTCGCGCAGTCGCTGCCGGAACTGATCGCCGCACGTTTCTTCCAGGCGCTTGGCGGCGCCAGCGGCATGGTGGTGAGCCGCGCCATCATCCGCGACCTCTATCACCGCGAGCGCATCTCTTCCATGATCAGCCTGGTGATCGCTGTCATGATGATCGCGCAGATGTTGAGCCCGCTGACCGGCGGCCTGCTCGAGACCGCGTTCGGCTGGCGCGCGATTTTCTACGTCATCACGGCGATGTCCCTTGCCGTGGCGGTCGCGATCGCGCTCATATTACCCGAGACCCGCCGCGCTCGGCTTGAACCGAGCGGCTTTCGCGGCGATGTCGGCAGTCTTCTGACCAGCCGCGCCTTCATCGGCTATGCGCTGTGTCAGGTCTTGGCCTCGCAGATCATCTTTACCTTTGCCGGCGGTGGACCCTACATTGTCGTCACGCAAATGGGCCGCAGCAGCGCCGAATATGGCGCGTGGTTTGCGGCCACGGGCTTTGCCTACCTGATCGGCAATCTCTTTTGTGTGCGCTTTGCGCCACGCTATCAGCTCGAAAGGCTGATCTGGTTCGGGCTTGCGCTGCAGCTCGCCGGCAGTCTTTTGAATTTTGTCTGGGGCCTCGCGGGGCTCAACCAGACGCCGTCCTGGCTGTTCGGCACGCAGATGATCGTGATGTTCGCCAATGCGTTTGTGATGTCGAATTCGGCGGCGGGCGCCATCAGCGTCCGGCCCGAGGCCGCGGGCACCGCCTCAGGCGCGATGGGGTTCCTGCAGATGGGGCTCGGCTCGTTCCTGTCGCAGTTCGGCGCCTATCTCGGCGGCCATTTCACCACACCGGCGCCGCTCAACGCCGCCGTCTTCGCACTCTCACTCGCCTGCGCCTCGACGATGGTGTTTCTGATTCCGCGGCGGAAGATCTTCGTCAGTGAGGAACTGATCGAACAGGCGGAGGAAGAGACCGGGATTGTATGAGGGAATGTCATTCCGGGATGGTCCGGAGGACCAGACCCGGAATCTCGAGATTCCGGGCTCGATGCTTCGCATCGCCCCGGAATGACCGCGCCTCCTACTCCCCGATCAGCTTCAGCCACTCATCCTCAGTCAAAACCGCGACGCCGTGCTTCTTGGCTTCCGCCAGCTTCGAGCCCGCGCCGGGACCCGCGACCACATAATCGGTCTTCTTCGACACCGAGCCGGAGACCTTGGCCCCTAACCGCTCGGCCATCGCCTTGGCCTCGTCGCGCGTCATCTTCTCCAGCGAGCCCGTGAACACTACCGTTTTGCCGGCGACGGCCGAATTGCTCTTCGGCTTCTCGGCGTCGAGGATATCAACCTCACGCGTCAGCCGCTCGACAATGCCGCGGTTATGGCTTTCGCCGAAATAGGACTTGATGCTGGCGATCACGGTGTCGCCGATCTGGTCGAGCGCATCCATCTCGGCGATGGCGTCCTCGTCGTCTTTGACGACTTTCAGACAGGCGTCGTGGAAGGCATCCCACGAGCCGTAGCCGCGGGCGAGCGCCAGCGCCGTGGTCTCCCCGACATGGCGCATGCCGAGCGCATAGATGAAGCGCTCCAGCGAAATCTTTCGCCGCTCCTCGATCGCCGCAAAGAGATTGCGCACGGATGTTTCGCCATAGCCTTCGATCTCTTCGAGTTTGAGCTTGGCGTTGCGTTTTTGCAGCGTGAAGATATCGGCCGGTTCCTTCACCCAGCCTTCATCAAAGAAATATTGAAGCTGCTTCTCGCCGAGCCCTTCGATATCGAAGGCGCGGCGGGAAGAGAAAAGCTTCAAATGCTCGATCTTCTGGTAGGGGCAGGCGAACTCGCCGGTGCAACGGGCGCGCGAACCTTCTTCGCCGGTCGCGGTTTCCTCACGCACCACCTCGGTGTGCAGCGGACACGGGCACTTCTTCGGAAAGTGAAATTCTTTGGCGTCTTTGGGCCGCTTGTCGATCATGACATCGACGATTTGCGGAATCACGTCGCCGGCGCGCTGGATCACGACGGTGTCGCCGATCCGGATGTCGCGGCCTTCGCGCAACTGTTCGCCATCGCCACCAATGCCCTTGATGTAGTCCTCGTTGTGCAGCGTCACGTTCTGCACGATGACGCCGCCGACGCCGACCGGCTCGAGCTTGCCGACCGGCGTGAATGAGCCGGTGCGCCCGACTTGAATCTCGATATCGCGCAGCACCGTGACGGCACGCTCGGCCGGAAACTTGTGCGCGATGCCCCAGCGCGGCGTGCGCGAGACGAAACCCAGACGTTCCTGCCAATCCAGCCGATCGACCTTGTAGACAACGCCGTCGATGTCGTAGTCGAGGTGAGAGCGCTGCTCCTCGATCTTGCGATGAAACGCGATCAGCTGCTCGACCGAGTGGCAGATTTTGGTGAGCGGATTGGTCTGGAAACCGCAAGTCTCGAACCAGGCGATCATGCCGGACTGCGTCTCCGCCGGCATGTCGGCCATTTCGCCCCAGGCATAGGCGAAAAAGCCGAGCGGGCGCGAGGCAGTGATCGCAGGATCTTTCTGGCGCAGCGAACCGGCGGCCGAATTGCGCGGGTTGGCAAAGATCGTATCGCCGGCGGCCTTCTGCCGCTCGTTGAGCGCGAGAAACGCCTTCTTGGTCATGTAGACCTCGCCGCGCACCTCGCAGACCTGCGGCACCTTGCGGCCCTTCAGCTTCTTCGGCACATCTTCCAGCGTGCGGATGTTGGCGGTGACGTCTTCGCCTTCCGCGCCGTCGCCACGCGTGGCGGCAGTAACGAGTTCGCCGTCCTCGTAACGTAGCGACATCGAGAGCCCGTCGATCTTGGGCTCGGCGGAAAAGTCGATCCGCTCGTCCTCGGCGAGCTTCAAAAAGCGACGGATACGGCCGACGAAATCGACGACGTCTTCCTCGGCAAAGGCATTGTCGAGCGACAACATCGGCACCGCATGGCGGACCTTCTTGAACTTGCCTGAGGGCGCGGCGCCGACCTTCTGCGACGGCGAGGAGGCATCGACCAATTCCGGAAAGCGCTTCTCGATGGCGTTGAAGCGCTGACGCAGCGCGTCATACTCGGCATCGGTCACCTTTGGCGCGTCATCCTGGTAGTACGCCCGGTCATGACGCTCGATCTCGAGCACGAGCCGCATATGCTCGACCTTCGCCTGCGCCTTGGTGAGCTTGGCGACGTCGGGAAGTGGTTTGGTCTTTGCTGCCTTGGCCATGGCCAATGATTACGACGAAGTTCATCACGATAAAAGGTGGTCCGTTCCCCGGACGCTGCGCAGCGCGTCAGCGTTGCGCTGCATATCCGGGGTCCAGGCATTTTGAATAGGTCCCGGCTCTGCGGAGCAGCGCATAGCGCGTCGAAGACGCGCGTAAACGCGCTGATGCCGCTGCACCGCGTCTAGGACATCAGCACTTTACGCCGTCGCGGCCTTCAACAAGCGTTCCGCGGCCGCCCGCGCCTCGGCGGTGATTTCCGCGCCAGCCAGCATGCGGGCGATTTCCTCGCGGCGGTGATCGGCGGCGAGCGCATTGACGCGGGTGGCGACGCGCTTGCCCTTGTCGAGCGCATCCTTTGAGATGAGCAAATGCTGGTTGGCGCGGGCCGCGACCTGCGGCGCATGGGTCACCGCCATCACCTGCACCTGGGACGCGAGCCGCAACAGCCGCGCGCCGATCGCATCCGCCACCGCGCCGCCGACGCCCGTGTCGATTTCGTCGAACACCAGCGTCGGCGCCGAGCCACGGTCGGACAGCACGACCTTGAGCGCCAGCAAAAAGCGCGACAGTTCGCCGCCGGAGGCGACTTTCATCAGCGGGCCCGGCCTCGTACCCGGATTGGTCTGCACCCAGAACTCGACCCGGTCATAGCCTTGCGGACCCGGCGAAGCCGGATCGGATTCAACCTGCGTCGTGAACTTCGCGCGTTCGAGCTTGAGCGGCGCGAGTTCGGCGTTGACCGCCTTGTTGAGCTTCTCCGCCGACTTCACGCGTGCCGCCGAGAGTTTGGTTGCGGCAGCGGCGTAACGCTTGTCGGCGGCGCTCGCTGCGTCTTCCAGCTTCTTCAACTGATGGGCGCCGGCATCGATCAGCGCGACATCGGCGGCGTATTTCGCGGCCAATGCCGCGAGCCCATCGACCGGCGTCGAATATTTGCGCGAGGCGGCGCGCAACGCGAACAGCCGCTCCTCGATACGCTCAAGCTCGGCGGGATCGAAATCGGCGGCTGCGAGCGCAGCCGAGAGATGCTGATCGGCTTCCTCCAGCGCGTTGATGGCGATATCGATCGCCTTCACCGCGGGCTCGACGAGGGCCGGCGAATTCGCCGCCCGCCGTTCGAGCCGGCGCACCGCCGCCGAAAGGCTCGCGACCGGCGAATGATCGCCAGAGACGGCGTCCTGTGCCTCGCGCAGATCGGCTGCGATCTTCTCGCCCTGCATCATGGTGGTGCGGCGGGAGGCGAGGTTCGTCTCTTCGCCGTCCTTCGGCGCGAGTTGCTTCAATTCGTCGGAGGCATGCCGCAGATAATCCGCCTCGCGGGCGGCCCGCTCCATGCCGGCGCGATGTTCATCGAGCGCGTGATTGGCCTCGCGCCGCGCCTCCCAGAGCTTTTCAAGCGCGGCGACATCCTTCTCGAGGCCCGAAAACGCATCCAGCAGGCGGCGATGGGTCGAGGCATCGACCAGCGCGCGCTCGTCATGCTGGCCGTGGATTTCGACCAGCGTAGCGCCGAGCGCTTTCAGGGTTTGCACGCTGATCGCCTGATCGTTGATGAAGGCGCGGGTGCGGCCGTCGGCCAGTTGCACCCGGCGCAGGATCATTTCGCCGGTGTCTTCCAGGCCGTTCTCGGCAAGCAGCGCCGCGGCGGGATGGCCCTTCGGCACATCGAACACGGCCGTCACCTGACCCTGTTCGGCGCCGTGCCGGACCAGGGTGGCATCGCCACGGCCGCCGAGCGCCAGCGCAAAAGCATCGAGCAGGATGGATTTGCCGGCGCCGGTCTCGCCGGTCAAAACCGCCAGGCCGCGGGAAAATTCAATATCGAGCCGTTCGATCAGGACGATGTCGCGGATCGAAAGACGCGCCAGCATAAATCAATTCCTAGCAAGACCCAGCTTCCTGAAAGCCTTGGAAATGTAAGAGCCCGGATCCTCGGTCGGTTCGGAGCCACCGGACTTTACTAGATTATAGGCGTCCTGGTACCAGGGGCTGTCGGGAAAATTATGCCCGAGCACGGCGGCGGCGGTCTGGGCCTCGCTGACGATACCGATCGCCATATAGGCTTCGGTCAGGCGCGCCAGCGCTTCCTCGACATGCCGCGTGGTCTGGTACTGCGTCACCACGGTCTTGAAGCGGTTGATGGCGCCGGTGTAGTTGCGCTTCTGCAGGTTATAGCGGCCGACGGTCATCTCGCGGCCCGCCAATTGGTCGCGCGCGGCCTCGAGCTTCGCCTTGGCGCTGACGGCATATTCCGACGTCGGGTATTTGCGCACGACTTCTTCGAGCGCCGCGATCGCCTTCTCGGTGCGGCCCTGGTCGCGGGAAACGTCCGGGATCTGGTCGTAATGCGAGGCCGCAATCAGATATTGCGCGTAAGCCGCGTCCGAGCTTCCCGGATGCAGCGTGACGTATCGGGTCGCCGCGCCGATGCAGCTGTCATAGTCGCTGGCCTGATAATAGGCGTAAGCCGACATCAGAAGCGACTTGCGCGCGAGATCCGAATAAGGATGCTGGCGGTCCACTTCCTCGAACTTCTTCGCGCCGCCCTTCGGATCTTTCTTCTCGTTCGTCAGGAACAGGCCTTCATTGTAGAGCTTTTCCGCAGGCTCCTCGACGAAGGTTTCGTCCTTCTGGGTGACCTTGTCCCAGATTTCGGTGGCCGAACTGCACGCGCCCAAAACCGTGGCGGCCACGGCAAGCCCCGCGGCGACGCGCACCATCCGTGCGAGAGCAGCAAGGTCCCAACGGTTTGAAAGTCGCTGATGTGCGAGCGTCATACGCTTTGTCGGCATAAAGTACAGACGCCTTTCGAGCGGATCGGGCGCAACGAAAACCGGAGCCGGCGCGGATCTGCCTTGCCCCGGCCCTGTTTATCTAAAACAAGTCCCTTAACCAACCGGATACGCAGGTATTTCGCCCGGAATAAGGCGGGGTTTGAAGGGTCGTGACCGCCCGGTGATGACCGTCCACAGCCGGCGCTTGCGAGCCAAATTCGCCGATTCGGGCAGGAAAGCGGACTTTACCGCGGAAGCATCGATCGAGCGGACAAACAGAGCGGGAAAACGACGTTTCAGGAAACGTCGGGACCGTAGGCGGGAGCCACCATGCCACCGACCATGCCGCTGCCGACCTCGGCGTGGGTGCGGGAACGCCGAGCGGTTTCAGCCTCGACCACCCGATAGGCGGTGCGGTCGGCCAGAAGCGCGGTCAGCACGGCGTGATTGAGCTTGTGGCCGCCGCGGACCGAGCGGAAGGCGCCGAGCAGCGGTAGACCCGCAAGCGCGAGGTCGCCGATTACGTCCAGCACCTTGTGACGCACGCATTCGTCGCTGTAGCGCAGGCCCTCAGTGTTGAGCAGGCGGGTTTCGTCGAACACCACCGAATTCTCAAAGGAAGCGCCGAGCGCGAAACCGGCGCTCCAGAGCCGCGCGACATCGTTGACGCAGCCAAAGGTCCGGGCGCGGGAAATCTCGCGGCGGAACCGCTCAGGGTTCAGATCGAGCGAATAAACCTGCCGGCCGATCACGGGATTTGGGAAATCGATCTCGACATCGGCGCGGAAGCCGGAAGCGTGGGGCCGCAATTCGCCAAAGGAATCGCCGATCGCAACCTGCACCGGCTTCACCACCTGGATAAAGCGGCGCGCGGCCGATTGCGTGAGGATGCCCGCCTGATCGATCGCAGCGACAAAGGCCGCCGCGCTGCCGTCCATGATCGGCACTTCGGGGCCGTCGACTTCGATGGTGGCATTATCGACGCCCATGCCGCGCAGCGCCGCCAGTACATGCTCGGCGGTGGAGACAAGCGGCGCGTCACGGTCGCCGAGCACGGTGGCAAATTCGGTGGCAATCACGGACTCGGCCACGGCGCGAACCTCACGGTCGCAGCCATCAAGGCCGGTGCGGACAAAAATAAAACCCGCATCCACGGATGCGGGCCCAATTGTCAGATTGACCGGAAGTCCGGAATGGACACCGACACCCGTAACGGTAGCTTGCGAACGCAGCGTTGTCTGCCGGCTGAATTTCATACAGAAGTGCCCACACTGACTTACCGCGAGACCGGGCTGACTTCCCCTTTAGATGTCAGTCCGACTCGGAGGTTCCCCAAGTCACGGTCGAACAATAATCGCTGCCTTATTGCGCGCCAACTCACGCTTTTTTACCGATTGTTACCCAATCTCTGCCGCATTCGCGCCAATTCTTGTCCCCAATCCGCCGCCGATCGGTCCCGCAAGGCGGCTGGACGCTGCCTCAGACAGCTCAATTTAGCATCTTGATATCAATGACTTGTTATTTTTCCAGATTATCGACCACCGCCAAATAGCGAGGGTCCCGGCCGCGAGGCCAGGACCCTTTTGTATCGCCAGAATTGTAACAAACTTCAGTTGACCTGCCGGCGCAGGAAGGCCGGAATATCAAGATGGTCATCGCCCTGTGGCGTCGGTGCCACAGGTGCTTGGCGGCCGTGGGTGTCCAACCCCTGGGGCGCTTGCCGCGGAGCATACTCTGATACCGGACGACTCGCCATTTGTTCAGCGACAGAGCGCTGCGGCTTGCGCTCGGGCATTGGCGGCATGGCCGGCATCGCCGGTGCGGAAGAGCGCCCCGAGATCGGCGATTCATCCTCTTCGTCGCGCCGGCTGAGGCCATTGGCCAGACGCTGCAACAACGACATCCGGGTCTTTTGCGGATGCTCCTCGTCGGCTTCGCCGCGGGCCTGCCGGATTTCATTCTGGGCCGGCATCGGCAATTCCTCGAATTTCGGCATCCGCGGCGCACGGGACGGCGGACGCTCGGCCGCTTGCGGGATGAAGGTCTCCGGCGGCGCCGATTCGACGACGGGCGCGGGCTCACCTTCCGGATCGGGAAACAGCGACGGCTTCTGGGCGATCGGGCGAACCGTGACATCGCCATAAGCCGCGGACTGCAACGGCGCGGGCGCCTTTGCCCCCTCGGGCGCAACAGCCGCCGCAATCGCCGCCAGCGCTGCGCGTTCGATCGTGTTGCCGGGACGCTGGGCTGCGGCCTGCGCCGGTTGGGCCGTATTCGAGCTTTCGAGCTTCTGGGCGCGCTCCGCCAGCCGCGCATTGTCGGCGCGAAGCCGCGCGGTCAGTTCTGCGAGGCGGGTATCTGGAGACGGACTCGAAGTGGCGACGGCGGCCACGAGGGCCGGAGCGTTGCCGGCGTTGCGGGAAATCAACGCCTGTTCAATTCCGGTAGCAACCACCGAGACGCGGATGATGCCATCGAGTGTCTCGTCGAAGGTGGCGCCGACGATGATGTTGGCGTCCTGATCGACTTCTTCGCGAATTCGCGTGGCGGCTTCGTCGACTTCGAACAGCGTCAGATCCTTGCCACCGGTAATCGAAATCAGGAGGCCGCGCGCACCCTTCATCGAGGAGTCGTCGATCAAGGGGTTGGCGATCGCAGCTTCGGCCGCGGTCAACGCCCGCTTGTCGCCGGTGGCTTCGCCGGTGCCCATCATCGCCTTGCCCATCTCCCTCATCACCGCTCTTACGTCGGCGAAGTCGAGGTTGATAAGGCCTTCCTTGACCATCAGGTCGGTGATGCAGGCGACGCCCGAATACAGCACCTGGTCGGCCATCGCGAAAGCGTCGGCGAAGGTGGTCTTCTCGTTGGCAACCCGGAACAGGTTCTGGTTCGGAATAATCAGAAGTGTATCGACCACCTTGTGCAGTTCGGCGATCCCGGCTTCCGCCGTGCGCATGCGGCGCTGGCCTTCGAAGTGGAACGGCTTGGTCACCACACCGACGGTGAGGATGCCGAGGTCGCGTGCGATCTTGGCGATGACGGGCGCAGCACCCGTGCCGGTGCCGCCGCCCATGCCGGCGGTGACGAACACCATGTTGACGCCGGAGATGTGATCGCGGATCTCGTCAATGACTTCCTGCGCCGCGGCCGCGCCGACATCGGGCTGCGAACCGGCGCCCAGACCTTGCGTGACCTGCGTGCCCATCTGGATGATGCGGTGCGCCTTCGACATCGTCAGCGCCTGGGCGTCGGTATTGGCGACGACGAAGTCGACCCCCTGGAGCCCCGCGGTGATCATGTTGTTGACGGCATTGCCGCCAGCGCCGCCGACGCCGAAGACGGTGATCCGGGGCTTCAACTCATGAATGTCGGGGGGAGTGATATTGATGGGTGCCATGGTTGCCTCTCGATCACGCGCGCGTGGGTTCGCCCCGGCCGGTGGCCGCGGGTGTTGGTGAAATTGGCGAATTGCGGAAAAGATTCATCTCAGAAACCCTCTCGAAGCCATCGTCCGACTTTTCCGAAATAGCCATCGGTCCCTGTCCGGAGCTGCCGCGTATGCCGCGGTTCGACATGTTCAAGATGAGCGTATTGCGGATAGACCAGCAGACCGGAGGGAACCGCGAAGGAAGCCCCCTTGGCTTCGCTGGAGAGCCGGCTGAAACCGAGCGGACGGCCGATGCGAACCGGCCGGTTGAGAATCCGCGTGGCCAGTTCAAGCGTGCCGGTGAGCTGGCAGGCGCCGCCGCTCAAGACCACACGGGCTTTCGGTTCCGCCGCAAAGGGAGAATCCGCAAGCCGGTCCCTGACCATCTCAAAAATCTCCTCGGCACGGGGCCGGACAATGTTCGCGATCGTGGCGTGTGACACGACCTGCGGAACATCCAGCTCGTCGTCGCCGGCAGACGGCACGGACATCAACTCGTGTGCGTCAGACCCGCCGGTCAGCACCGTGCCATATAACGTCTTGATTCGCTCGGCATCCGCAATGCACGCCGAGAGCCCCCGCGCCAGATCCATGGTGATGTGGTGGCCACCGAGCGCAAACCCGGATGCGTGCATGAACCGCCCGGCAGAATAGGTCGCAATCGTGGTGGTCCCCGCCCCCATTTCGACCACCGCCGCCCCCAGATCGGCCTCGTCGTCGGTCAGGACCGAAAGACCGGCCACATAGGGGCTGGCCGCTATCGCCTCGACATTAAGGTGGCAGCGTTCGACCACCAGCATCAGATTCTTGACAGCCGTCGTATCGGCCGTGACGACATGCATGTCGACGCCGAACTGCCGCGCCACCATGCCCTTGGCGTCGCGAACGCCCTTCACGCCGTCGATCGAATAGCTGATGGGCAGCGCATGCAGCACGGTACGGCCCTCGCCGGTCGCATGGTGCATTCCCGCGGAGGCGATGCGTGCCACGTCGGCGGAGGTCACGGCGCCACCCCTGACGTCGGCGGCCGCCTCGACCAACTGGCCCTGCAGACGGCCGGCCGACACCGACAGCAAAACCGATTCAACCCGGACCTTGGCCATGTCCTCGGCAGCCGCAACCGCCTGGCGAACGGCCTGTTCGCATTCAACGAGATCGACGACGGCACCCGCCTTGACGCCGCGCGACTGGATCTGGCCGTAGCCGATCAGTTCCACCGCGTGGCTGCGGCCGCGCAAGGCTTCGCTCGGCGGGCACGGTGTCAGCCGCGCGATCATGCACGCGATCTTGCTGGTGCCGACATCGAGTGAAGCGACCAAAGCGGTGCGCTTGCCCGACATCGGACGCGTCTTCGGCGCCTGGCTGCGATCGGAGCGGCTCATGCGTCGCCGACTTTCTTTTTCGGCTCTTTCTTCTTGAGCGCTTCTTCGCGGGCCTTGGCCGCGTCATCCGACAACTGCACGACCAGCCGGTCAGGCAGCCGCAGATCGATCGCGACGATGTCCTTGGAGAACAGGTGCTCGTCCTTGTCGAGCTTGCTCAAGGTGGCAAGCGCATTGCCGACGTCGTTTTCCGGCAGGCGGACGTCGAGGCCGTCATTGAGCCTGAGATTCCAACGCCGTTCGCCGATGAGGGTCGCAGCCTTGGTGACGGCGTTGACCTGCGGATAACGGGCCAGCAGCGCCAAAAAGTCCCTGGCGCGGGCCTCGGCCCCCTTGCCCACCACCAGCGGCAGCTTGAGGAAACGGTCTGGAGCGTAGCGTTCCAGCACCGCGCCATCCTCCGAAATCACCGACAGCCGGCCTTCCCGTTGCCAAAGCGCAAACGGTGTCCGCTCGACGATATCGATGCGCAACTGGCCGGGATAAAGCTTCAGCACGGTGACTTCGCTGATCCAGGCGTCAGCTTTCAGCTTCTCGCGGACCGAGGCGGCATCAAGGAACAAGAGTGAGGAGCGTCCGTTGACGCCGCCGGTCGTGAGCACCTCATCCTGGGAGAGCTGCTTGCGGCCGTTGATGGCCACGGAAGTAATCCGGAATCCGGCCGAATTGGCCAGCGCATTGCGCGTGTCGCTGACGCCAGCGATGAACGCTTCGAGATGGCCGCCCTTGACGATGCCAAGGCCTGCGCTTGCGGTCAGCAGCAACGCCGTTGCGATGATGCCGGAGCGTCGCGGCAGGCGGCGTTCCATGAAGGCGATCAGACGGGGCGGCGCTTCGTCGCGATGGAGGCGGCGTGATTTGGCGGGAGAGGGAACAGAACGCAGCCGGGGGCGCAACGCGGCGACCGCGCCAGTGACGGCGTCCATCAGATCGGTCTGTTGCCTCGACGATCGCGGCGACCGGGCGAGACGTCCTCCACCATCCATTACTCGAGCTCGTCACCTGTTGTGCCCGCAAACAATTGCGGGACGCGAGCGCATCTGACGGCTCGGCCGTGCCGGGCTAGAGAAAGGTCACCATCCCCACGCTCGCAAAAAGCGGAAAAGCCCGCCAATAGCTCGCGCCCGGCAGCCCGAGCACATACGCGCCGCCAGCGTTAACCTTCGGACTTCCTGGTAAACAAAGGGTAAATTTGCTCCGACCAGGCTCCGATTTGACGTGCTAGGTGAAGGATTTGGCCGGTAACGTTAGGATTTCGGTAACGCTTGAACCGGTTCCCGCCGGGCCAGCGCCGGAATCAAGCCCGATCAGCTTCGCGTGTGCCCGTCAGCCAATACAATCGGACGAAGAACACATCTGCCCGAACACGCTGGTTTTCATGAACCCTGGACCCCGTCGCTTCATCCTCCAGGCCCTTGACCCCAATCACGGCGGTCCGGTGCTTGAGGCCTTGTTCTCCGTCAGCGAGGTCGAGGACCTTCGCGCCCTGCTCTCCGATGCTGGTGACGACCCGACGCTAATGCGCGGCTACTTCCTCGACGTGGCCGAACTCGCCGCGATCAACAAAAGCTTTGGCATGGCGTTTGATCCCGAGGGACGCGAAGTCTTGCTTGATCCATGGCGCTCGATCCGCGACATCCCCTACCTGGTGCATACGTGCCACGAATTGCCGTTGCTGCTCGAAGGCAGGAAGCAACTGGCGCGCTTCAGCGAAGCATACCCGCCGGGCTTGCATTGGAACGAGGAGAAGTTTGATCGGTACGTGGCTGAGGGCACGCTTCACAGGGAGGTTGTCATCGAGCCGTTTGAGCAGCCCGCCCATCTTGGGGATGGCAAAGTCGCCGAGGGCACACGCACCGTTTACTACACCCGCAAGGGCGAGGAGTGGCGAATCCCGGCATCAAAGCTGATCTGGGCTGCGGCTGCGAAGTCCAAATGGAGCGAAGATTTCGAGCGCATGGAAGGCATGCTGTTCGGATACGAGGATTGGCAAAACGACTGGTGGATCGCCGATCTTCGCAACCGTGGTCGCAAATTCAGGATTGTCGCTCGCGGCGCGACACAAGACGCCTGAACCTCCAGCAGGGCTACCCCCGCGCGCGCCGTTCGGCGATAGCGATTTGGTCCCGCAGAAAATCGACAAAATCGATGCCTTGGGCCTTCAGCGCCTTCGGATAGAGCGAGGCTTTGGTCAGGCCGGGCAACGTGTTGGTTTCCAGGTAGACCGGCCCCTTGTCCGAGACGATGAAATCAGTGCGCGAATAGCCGGTGCATGACAGCGCAAGATGAGCCCGCAAGGCCATGTCCATGATGGCGGCGCTGATCTCGGGCGGAAACCGGCCGGGACAGATTTCCTGGGTGGCTTTCGCAAGATATTTCGCGCGGTAATCAAAGCCAGCCCCGCCTTCGGCCGGAATGATCTCGATCGGGGGCAGCGCGATCACCGAGCCATCCGCCTGCTCCAGCACGCCGCAGGTCGCCTCGGTGCCGGCGACAAACGGCTCGATCACATAGTCCTCGCTCCGCGCGGCGTTGCGAACGGCCACGATATCCTGCTTGGAATGGACAAAGATGAGCCCGTAACTCGAACCATCGCGCGCGGGTTTCGCGATCAGTTTGCCGTGCTCGGCAAACGCCGCATCGATGTCGGAAAGCGCAATCCCAGTTGGCGAGTTAACGCCCGCGATCGCGGCAAAACGCTTGGCCGCAACCTTGTCGAAGGCGAGATTTGACGAGGCCGAACCCGAGCCGGTGAAAGCGACCCTGCGAAGTTCGCACATCGCCTGCAATTCGCCATTCTCGGCGCGGCCGCCATGTAATCCAAGCACCAAAAGACCGTCGTCGGCTCGCGCCTTATCCATCGCCTGCTCGATCGAGCGCGAGAGGCGCGCGCCATCGGGCTTGAACGCATCTTCGAACGGACGGGCGTGATCGAGCAGCGCCTTGCCGCTGGTCTCGTGCACGCTGTCGTCGGCATCCCAGAACCACAGACTGGCTTCGGGCAGCGCCGTGTGCAGCGCTTGCGCCGTCGCCACCGACACCAGCCGCTCCTTGTTCGTGCCGCCGAAAAGAATGGTGATCCGCATCAAGAAATCCCGATCCGCTTGATTTCCCAGTGTAGCTCGATTCCCGAATTTTCCTTAACCCGCGCGCGCACGGTCTCGCCGAGGGTTTCGATATCGCCGGCTGTTGCCTCGCCGGTGTTGATCAGGAAATTGCAGTGCATTTCCGAGACCTGCGCGCCGCCGACGCGCAAACCGCGACAACCGGCGGCATCGATCAGTTTCCACGCGCTGTTTCCCGGCGGGTTCTTGAAGGTTGAGCCGCCGGTCTTCTCGCGAATGGGCTGGGCCGCCTCGCGATGGGCCTGCACCTCGTTCATGCGGACGCGGATCGCCTCAGCCGTCGCAGGTCTACCCTGAAAGCGCGCCGAAGTGAAAATGATGGACGGATCGACGCCGGAATTGCGGTAGACGAATTTCATCTCCGCATTGGTGAAGACGTGCTTTTTGCCGTCGCGGCCGATACCAGACACCTCGATCAGGACATCCCTGGTCTCCGCGCCGTTGGCGCCGGCATTCATGCGCAGCGCGCCACCGATGGTGCCAGGAATGCCGAAGAAAAATTCGAGCCCACTGATGTTCGCGGCGGCCGCGACCTCCGCCACGCGCTTGTCGAGCGCCGCTGCGCCGGCGCTGACCACCTCGCCCTGCGCGCCCACCTCGCCGAAACCGCGCGGGGCGAGCCGGACGACCACGCCCGGCAAGCCGCCGTCGCGTACGATCAGGTTCGAGCCGACGCCGACGACGGTAACCGGAATCTCAGTGGGAAGTTGCCCGAGGAAATAAGCGAGATCGTCTTCATCCGCCGGCGTGAACAGCATTTGCGCAGGGCCGCCAACGCGAAACCAGGTCAGTTCAGAGAGCGACTGGTTCGCCGTCAGCCGCCCGCGCAACTGCGGCATCGCGGTTTTGAGTTCGGGCGTGATGTCGGGGAAGGCCACGCTCACCCCAGCGCCTTCAACTCGCCCGGCAGCGCGTAGGCCCATTGCGTGATGTTGCCGGCGCCAAGACAAACGACGAGATCGCCTTTGCCCGCGACGCCCTTGACGATGCCAGCGAGCGCCGCCGCATTCGGCAGCGCGATCACCTCGCGATGGCCGTGGGCGCGCAAGCCCAGCACGAAATGATCACGGTCGATGCCTTCGATCGGCGCTTCGCCGGCGGGATAGACCTCCGCGACGACAACGGCATCGGCGTCGTTGAAGCAGGTGCAGAATTCCTCAAACAGCGATTGCAGCCGCGTGAAGCGATGCGGCTGCACCACGGCGATGACCTTTCCGTCGGTCGACTCGCGCGCGGCCCTCAGCACGGCTGCGATTTCAACGGGGTGATGGCCGTAGTCATCAATAATGGTGACGCCATTCCATTCGCCGGTCTTGGTGAAGCGCCGCTTCACGCCGCCGAAACCTGCAAGCGCCTCCCGGATCGCATCGTCCGAAAGGCCCAGCGCATGCGCCACCGCGATCGCCGCCGTGGCGTTCGAGGCATTGTGGCGGCCGGGCATCGGTAGCGTAATATCGGCGATCTCATGCGCGGCGTCACGCTTGCGATCCCGGATCACGACCTTGAATTTCGAGCCGCCCCCGGTCGGCGTGAGATCGACGAGCCGCGCATCGGCCTGAGGGTTTTCACCATAGGTGATGATGCGGCGGTCCTCGATCTTGCCGACGAGGGTTTGCACCACCGGATGATCGATGCACATCACGGCGAAACCGTAAAACGGCACGTTCTCGACGAAATCGTGGAAGGCCTCCTGGATCGCCTCGAACGTCTTGAAATGATCGAGATGTTCGGGATCGATATTGGTGACGATCACGACATCGGCCGGCAACTTCAGGAACGTGCCGTCGCTCTCATCGGCCTCCACGACCATCCAGTCACCCGCGCCGAGACGCGCATTGGAGCCATAGGCGTTGATGATGCCGCCATTGATCACGGTCGGATCGATCCCGCCGGCATCGAGCAGCGTTGCGACCATGGTTGTCGTCGTGGTCTTGCCGTGGGTGCCGGCGATCGCCACGCAACTTTTCAGCCGCATCAGTTCGGCGAGCATTTCGGCGCGCCGCACCACGGGAATGCGGCTCGCGCGCGCAGCCATCAATTCCGGATTGTCGCGCTTGATCGCGGTCGAGACCACGACGACGTCGGCGCCGGCGACATTCTCAGGCTTGTGGCCGACCGTGACCTTGATGCCCTTCTCGCGCAGGCGCGTGACATTGGCGCCCTCAGTGGCGTCCGAGCCCTGCACCGTGTAGCCGAGATTGCACAGCACCTCGGCGATACCGCTCATCCCGATACCGCCTATACCGACGAAGTGAATGGGTCCGATCTCGCGCGGCAGTCTCATGGCAAGTTCCCCGACGTCTCAACTTCACGGATGTCATCGCCCGCCACCGGGTCTGCGCAAAGCGCCGCCCGATGACAGGCTCCAGCGGACGATCCAGTACGCCGCGCCGCCTATGGTCAAATCAGCTGTCTGCGATTACTGGATGCCCCGCTTTCGCGTGGCATGACAAGGGGGCATTTTAACGCTTGTCGCCTAAATCCCGGCCACTTTCGCCACCAGATCGGCGAGCCGTTCGGCGGCGTCGAGTCGGCCGGCCTCCCCCGCGGCCAGAGCCATCCTTAAGAGTTTTGATGGGTCCGCCGCGAGCGCGGAGATCTCTTCAGCCAGGCGATGCGGCGTGAAGTCGCTTTGCACGATCCGCAACGCGCCTCCCGCCTCCGACAGCACGCCGGCATTGGCGAACTGGTCCTGATCGATCGAACCCGGCAGCGGCACCAGGATCGAGGGACGGCCTATTGCCGCGAGTTCGGACACGGTGCCGGCGCCCGAGCGCGAGATGATCAGATGGTTAGCCGCCAGCCGAGCCGGCAAATCGGTGAAGAACGGCGCCAATTCGGCATTGATCTTGAGCCGGTCATAGACCGCGCGAACCCGTGTCATGTCTTCCTCGCGCACCTGCTGGGTCAACATCAGCCGGCTCACGAGCGAGGGTTCGAGCTTCTCGATCGCGCCAGGTACGACGTCGGCCATCACGCGCGCACCCTGGCTGCCGCCGACCACCAGCAGTCGAAGCGGGCCGGCCGCATCGGGAGGAGCGTATTTCACGGCCGCGGCCGCGAGGATGGCGGGACGCATCGGGGTGCCGACGGTCGTGGTCTTCGAGGCGAGTTCAGGGTCGCGGTCGAGCACACCTGGCAACGAGGTCGCGATCGCGCTGACGCGGCCGGCAAGAAAACGGTTGGCGCGGCCGAGCACCGCATTGGCGTCGTGGATGACGGAGGGAATGCCGAGCAGGCGCGCGGCGACAAGCGGCGGCAATGTCGGGTAACCACCGAAGCCCACCACTGCCGCGGGCTTCAACTTGCGCAATAGATAAACCGCAACCGCCATGCCTGCGGCGAGCGTGAAGCCGGTGCGGGCGAGCGAAAGCGGATTGCGGCTGCGCACGGTTTCGCTTGGCACGACATCGATGGTGTCGCGGGTGAACAGGCCGGAGTAGCGCAGCGCGCGGGAGTCGGTGACGAGCCGCACACGAAAACCGCGCTTCATCAGCTCCACACCGAGCGCCTCGGCCGGAAACAGATGTCCGCCGGTGCCGCCCGCGGCAAGCAGGATGAGGGGAGCATTGGACATGGCCCAGTCCTTACAGCGAAAGCGCCGTCATTGCGAGGAGCGCCAGCGACGAAGCAATCCAGAATCTTTATGTAAATTAAACCTGGATTGCTTCGCTAACGCTCGCAATGACGGGGATGAACCAAACCGTCTTACGCATAGCTCGGCGCGACGCTACCGTTCATCGATTCCTGTTCCGTGCGCGGCCGCTGCCGTGTCAGCGCCAGCATCATGCCGACGCCATAGGCCAGCGACACCATCGAGGAACCGCCATAGGAGATGAACGGCAGCGTCATGCCTTTGGCTGGGATCAGTTGCAGGTTGACCGACATGTTGATCGCCGCCTGCACGCCAAAAAGAATGGCCAGACCTGATGCCGCGAAGCGTGCAAACATGTCTTCGCTTCGATAAGCCCGCGACAGCGCGCGGATCACGACAAAAGCGAACAGCGCCAGCAGCACCAGGCACAGAATGATGCCGAATTCCTCCGCCGCCACCGCGAAGACGAAGTCAGTATGGCTGTCGGGCAAACTTCGTTTGGCGATGCCTTCGCCCGGCCCAAGCCCGAACCAGCCGCCATTGCCAAACGCTTCCATCGCGGTGTCGACTTGAAAAGTGTCCCCGGAGGCGGGATTCATGAAACGCTTGATGCGCCCCGCGACATGCGGCACGAAAAGATAGGCGGTGAACAGCCCGACGCCTGCCGCGCCCGCAAGCCCCATCACCCAGATCATCCGCATGCCGGCGATGAAGAACAGCGAGCCCCATACCATCAGGATCAGCATGGTCTGGCCGAAATCAGGCTCCATCACCAGTAGCGAGACCAGCATCAACAGCAGCACCAGCGCCATCGAGGTCGCCGGCATCTCCGGACGCCGTGCCGACTCCGCAAACAGCCATGCGGCAAGCACCACGAAAGAGGGCTTGGCGATTTCGGAGGCCTGGATGTTCACCCCGATCAGGGTGATCCAGCGTCGCGATCCTTTCACTTCAGGCCCGATCAAAAGCGTGATGACGATCAGAACGATGCTGATTGCAAAAATGATCAGCGCGGTGCGCCGGATATGCCGCGGCGACAGGAACGACACACCGAGCAGCACGGTGAGGGACGGCAGCAGAAACATCACGTGATGATTGAAGAAGTGGAAGGCATCGAGATGGATCCGGGTCGCGACCTGCGGACTTGCCGCCAGCGACAGGATGACGCCAGCCAAAATCAGCGCGATGATCGCCGCCAGTTGCAGGCGATCGACCGTCCACCACCAGTCGCTGAAGGGGTTTCGCTGTTCACGGGAGAGCATGGGCGTTCCCACATAGCCAAATAGAGAGACCCGCCCATTGGTCGCCCATGGTGGTTTCCAAGAGGTTAATGGATTCTGTTCTTTCTTATCCCTCCCCCCTTGTGGGAGCCGTCATACCCCGCGCATGCGGGGTATCCAGTGCGCCGAGACTTCTCGGCTCAATCTCCGCTTTCGCTGGGATACTGGATCACCCGCCTTCGCGGGTGATGACAGACGGCGGAACTCACACCACCGGCTTGACGCCCGGCAGCGCCTGCACGAGGTCACGGAACCTGGTCCCGCGGATTTCGAAATTGCGGTACTGGTCGAACGACGCACAGGCCGGCGACAGCAGCACCACCGCCTCGCCGAGTCCTGATACTTCCGCGTCACGCGCCGCGTTGACCACCGCGACGTCGAGCGTTTGCGAAATCTCGTGTGGTACAGTTGTGCCCAGCGTGGCGGCGAATTCGGGCCCGGCTTCGCCGATCAGATAGGCTTTGCGGATACGCGGGAAGTAGCCGGCAAGACTCGTGATGCCGCCGGCCTTTGGCTTGCCTCCCGCGATCCAGAAAATATCGGCAAATGACGACAGCGCGTGCGCGGTGGCATCCGCATTGGTGCCCTTGGAATCGTTGACGAACAAAACATGGTTGCGGCGGCCGACCTGTTCCATGCGATGCGCGAGGCCGGGAAAACTGCGCAAGCCTTTCTGCAACACATCGCTGGCAACGCCGAGCGCAAGCGCGCAGGCCGAGGCGCAGGCTGCGTTCTGCGCGTTGTGCAGGCCGCGCAGCGAGCCGATGCCGCCGGTCTTCGCGACCTCGCTGCGTGCGCCGCCGGCCGCGCGCCAGATCGTCTCGTGATCGACATAAATGCCGTCCGGCAGCGGATTTTTCACGGAGACACGCACCACGCGCTTACCCGCCTGCTCGATCCGGTCGGCGGCCGCGCGGCACCAGATGTCGTCAACGCCGACGATCGCCGTGCCCTGTGATTGAACGCCTGCCACCAGACGCTCCTTCACCGCGGCATAATGTTCGAGCGTCCCGTGACGGTCGATATGGTCTTCGCTGACATTGATGAGGATGCCGACGGTCGGATCGAGAGAAGGCGTCAAATCAATCTGGTAGGACGACATCTCGATCATATGCACGCGACCCTTGCGCGGCGGCTCCAGCGACAGGATCGCCGTGCCGATATTGCCGCCCATCTGGGTGTCGTAACCGGCGACCCGCATCAGATGCGCGATCAAGGCGGTGGTGGTCGACTTGCCGTTGGTGCCGGTGATCGCCACGAACGGTGCATCCGGCGCGTGACGCTGCCGCTCGCGGCAGAACAGCTCGATGTCACCGATCACCTCGACGCCGGCGGCGCGTGCCATCAGCACGCTCCAATGCGGCGCGGGATGGGTGAGCGGCGCGCCGGGCGTCAATATCAGCGCGGCAAAGCGCGACCAATTGACCGTGCGCAGATCGGCGGTGATGAAGCCGGATTTCGCGGCTTCGGCGAGCCGGTCGGCGCCGTCGTCGCCTGCGATCACCTCAGCGCCGCCGGCCCTGAGCGCATGACAGCTTGCAAGGCCAGAGCCGCCGAGGCCGAACACCGCAACCGTCTTGCCCGCGAAGGAAGTGACGGGGATCATGGCTTAGAATGTCGTTCCGGGGCGTGCAAAGCACGAACCCGGAATCTCGAGATTCCGGATTGCCGCTTCGCGGCCTCCGGAATGACTGGTGGAAAACCGACGCACCACGATCACCGCAGCTTCAGCGTCGAGAGGCCGGCGAGCGCCAGCATCACCGAGATGATCCAGAAGCGGATCACGATCTGCGGCTCGGTCCAGCCTAATTGCTCGAAGTGATGATGGATCGGCGCCATCTTGAAGATGCGCTTTCCGGTCATCTTGAACGAAGCCACCTGCACAATCACCGAGACCGCCTCCAGCACGAACAGGCCGCCGATCACGGCCAGCACGATCTCGTGCTTCACCGCGACCGCGATCGAACCAAGCATGCCGCCAAGCGCCAGCGATCCGGTATCGCCCATGAAGATCGAGGCCGGCGGCGCGTTGAACCAGAGAAATCCGAGACCTGCGCCCAACAGTGCGCCACAGACGACGGCGAGCTCGCCGGTGCCGGGCACGTAATTGATCTGCAAGTAGTCCGCGAACACCGCGTTGCCGGCGAGATAGGCGATCAGGCCGAAACTCGCGGAAGCGATCATGACCGGCACGATGGCGAGCCCGTCGAGACCGTCGGTGAGATTGACGGCGTTGCCGGCGCCGACGATGACGAAGGCGCCGAAGATCACGAAGAACCAGCCGAAATTCAGGATCATATCCTTGAAGAAAGGGATCGCGAGCGACGTCGAGGAGACGTCGCGGCCAAGCCGCACCAGTGCGTAGCAGGCCACAAGCGCGATGATCGCCTCGAGCAGAAGACGGATGCGGCCAGCAAAGCCGCTGTGGGTCTGCTTGGTGACCTTCAGGTAGTCGTCATAGAAGCCGACAAAGCCAAAGCCGAGCGTCACCGCCAGCACGATCCAGACGTAGGGGTTGACCGGATTGGCCCAGAGCAGGGTCGACACCACCAGACCGGAAAGAATCATCAGCCCGCCCATGGTTGGCGTGCCCTTCTTGGCGACGATGTGCGATTGCGGGCCGTCGGTGCGGATCGGCTGACCCTTGCCCTGGCGCAGCCGCAGGTGATCGATGATCCAGGGGCCGAACAGAAACACGAACAGCGCGCCAGTCACCATCGCGCCGCCGGTACGGAACGTGATGTAGCGGAACACGTTCAGCAGGCTGTGCAGGAAGGCAAGCGCCGGAACCGTGTTGGAGAGATCGATCAGCCAGTAGAACATTTAGGTCCGCCTATACCGCGGCTTCGTCGAGCGCGGCCTTGCCGGGAAAGCGCTTTTCGAGCGCGGTGACGATGGTTTTCATCTTCGAGCCGAACGAACCCTTGATCATAATGGCATCGCCGGCGCGAACGGCGGCGAGAACCTGCGCTTCCAGACTCGCCGCGCTATCGGCATAGCCGCCCCGCTTGCCGGTGGAAAGAGCATCCCACAGGTTACGCATCAGCGGGCCACAACAATATACGAGATCGACACGATGGGTCTTGATGGCGTCATTCAGGCCGGCATGCAAGGCGGCCGTGGTCGCGCCCAGTTCCAGCATATCACCCAATACCGCAATCCGCCTGCCGTGCGGGCCGATCTTGGCCTGGCCGAGAACGCTGAAGCCTGCCGCCATCGATGCCGGGTTGGCATTATAACTCTCGTCGATCAAAGTGACCTCGCCGCCGGGCAACACCAGCGTGTGCCGGACGCCACGGCCAGCCGCAGGCTCGAGTTGCGACAGCGACAGCGAGGCCAGCGCCAGATCGGCACCTGCGAGCAAGGCCGCCGAAAGCACCGCAAGCGAATTCATCGCCATGTGGCGTCCGGGCATGCCGAGCTTGTAGGTGACTTCATGCCCGAGAATATCGGCATGCACCGCCGAGCAAGTCGCATGCAGCGAAATGTCGAGGAGCCGCGCTTCGGCCTTCTTGTTCACGCCGAATGAGACGATGCGAGCAATGCCGCATTTTTTGGCGCGGCGGCTGAGGCGCGCGAATTGCGAATTGTCGCGGTTCAGCACCACGGCGCCACCAGCCTCGACGCCTTCGAAGATTTCCGCTTTCGCGTCGGCAATCGCCTCGATGCCGGAAAAGAATTCGAGATGCACCGGCTCGACAGTGGTGACGATGGCCACATGCGGCCGTACCATTTTCGTGAGCGGCTCGATTTCGCCAGCGTGATTCATTCCGATCTCGAACACGGCAAAGCGCGCGTCGGCCGGACAACGCGCCAGCGACAAAGGTACGCCCCAATGATTGTTGAACGACGCGGCGGACGCATGGGTCTGCCCCTGCGCCGACAACACGTGCAACAGCGCTTCCTTGGTCGAGGTCTTGCCGACCGAACCCGTGACCGCGATCACCTGCGCTTGCAACCGCGCACGCGACGCATGCGCCAGATCGACCAGCGCAGCCAACACATCATCGACCACAAGCAGCGGCGCGTCGGACGGGAATTTGCCGGCCTGCGCCTTTTCAACGACCGCGAGCGCGGCGCCCGCCTTCAAGGCGGCAGCGACGAAATCATGCCCGTCATGCACCGCGCCGCGAATCGCAAAGTATGCCTCACCCGCGGCAAGCGTGCGGCTGTCGATCGAAATGCCTGATATAGCTTCCGGAAACGCGCCGCGCGCCTCGGCACGCATCGCCGAGCGCATCGCATCCGACGTCCATAACGGCATCGCGCTCATGCAATTCTCTCCGCCAAAGCCTGTGCCACCGCGTCGTGATCGCTGAACGGCAGCACGCGTTCGCCGATGATCTGTCCGGTCTCGTGGCCCTTGCCGGCGATCAGGAGCACATCGCCGTCAGCGAGACCTGCAATGGCCTTGCCGATCGCTTCCGCGCGATCGCCGATTTCCACTGCGCCTTTGGCCGCGGCAAGAATCGCCGCACGGATCGTGGCCGGATTTTCGCTGCGCGGATTGTCGTCGGTGACGATGACCTCATCGGCGCTTTCGGCGGCAATCGCACCCATCAAGGGACGCTTGCCGGCGTCGCGGTCACCGCCCGCGCCGAATACGACGACGAGCTTTCGCTTCGCATAAGGCCGCAAGGCTTGCAGCGCCTTCGCCAAGGCATCGGGCTTGTGCGCGTAATCGACAAAGACCGGCGCGCCCTGATATTCACCGACCCGCTCCAGCCGTCCCTTGGCGCCTTCGAGCCGTTCGAGCGCCGCGAAGACCTTCTCGGGCGCACTGCCGGTACCGATCGCAAGGCCAGCTGCCACGACCGCGTTCTCAATCTGAAATTCGCCGACCAGCGGCAGGTGGACGGAATAGCGGCGTCCGCGATGTTCAAGCTCGAGCCGCTGCGCGAAACCGTCAATGGCAGTGGCCGCGACGCGAATCCCCTCGCCCGCGCCGTCGCCCTTGTGGCCGACCGTGATCGTCAGCAGATTCTTTTCACGCGTTGCCTCGATCACCTCGGCCGAACAATCGTGATCGGCCGAAATCACCGCCGCGCCGCCGTCAATGACAAGATCGCGGAACAGCCGAAGTTTCGCGGCGAGATAATGCGCGACATCCGGATGGTAATCCATGTGATCGCGAGAGAGATTGGTGAAGGCGCCCGCGCTAACGCGTACGCCGTCGAGCCGGTATTGATCGAGTCCGTGCGAGGACGCTTCAAACGCCAGATGGGTGACGCCCTCGCGCGCGATCTCATCGAGCTGCCGGTGCAACGCGATCGGATCGGGCGTGGTCAGCGAACCATAGACCGTGAGCTTTGGCGAAACGAGACCAATGGTGCCGATGCTGGCCGCTTCAAACCCGAGTTGCTGCCAGATCTGGCGCGTGAAAGCGGCCACGGATGTCTTGCCGCTGGTGCCGGTGACGGCCGCGACGGTCGGGGGCTGATTGGGAAAAAATTTTGCCGCGGCAAGCGCCAGCGCGCGGCGCGGATTCGGCGTCGTCACAAACGGCACGCGACATTCGCCTTCAGGGGAATGTTGGCCCGCGATCGCAACCGCGCCGGCGGCAATGGCTGCGTCGATGAATCGCGCGCCATCGGTCTTTGTTCCCGATAGCGCAAAGAACAGATCGCCCGGCTTGACGGCGCGGCTATCGACGGCGAGCCCCGAAATCTCGACGGCTTTCGCCTGCGGATCGACCGTGGCGTCTTCGCTGAAAAGGTCGGAAAGCTTCATGACATTCCAGTCAGGGTCGGCGCCCTAATCCTGCTGCGTCAAAGCTTGCCCTCTTCCCTCATCCAGAGGAGCCGCGCAAGCGGCGTCTCGAAGGATGAGGCCAATATCGGGGCCTCATGGTTCGAGATGCGCCAAAAGGCGCTCCTCACCATGAGGGTTTTGACGCAGCAGGGCCAAAGCCCGTTCCCGAATCCATGCGACGGTACGATGATTACGCCTTTACTGGCTTGTTCTCGATGCCGCAAGAATAAGGCGGTCGGACGGCGGCAGGTCGAAGCGCGGTTCGACGCCCAGGATCGGCGCGATCCGGGAAATCACATTGGCGGCGGTCGGCACCGCGTTCCAGCCCGAGGTGATGAAGCCATGGGTTTCCTTCAGCGGCTGGGGCTCATCGAGCATGATCAGAAGCTGGTAGCGCGGCTTGTCGACCGGCAGGATCGCGGTAAAGGCCGTGAGTACGCTTCTCTTGGCATAGTGGCCGTTGATGACCTTCTCGGCGGTGCCGGTCTTGCCGCCGATATAGTAACCATTGACGTCGGCCTTGCGCGCGGTGCCGATCTCGGCATTGAGCCGCATCAGGAACCGCATCTTTTCCGACGTCTCCGGCTTGATCACCCGCTTGGCGACTTCCATCGCCTCTTCCTCGGAACGCTTTAAGAAGGTCGGCGGGATCAGATAGCCGCCATTGACCAGCGCGCTGACGCCCATCACCGCCTGTAACGGCGCCACCGCCATGCCGTGGCCGAACGCGATGGTAATGGTATTCAAATCGCTCCAGTGATGCGGCACAATCGGCGAAGCACTTTCCGGCAATTCGGTGCGCAACCGCTCAAGCTGGCCCAATTTCCGCAGGAAGGCCTTGTGCGCTTCCACGCCTTGAGACAAGGCAATTCGGGCCGCGCCGACATTGGAGGAGAAAGTGAACACTTCCTTCATGTTCAGGAAGCGGCCCTTCGGCTCGTCGTCGTGGATCGCGAACTTCCCGTAATGCAACGGCCCGCGCGCATCCCACAACGAATTGAGATCGTATTTGCCGCTATCGAGCGCCATCGCCAGCGTGAACGCCTTGAACGTCGAACCCATTTCGTAGACGCCTGTGGTCAGGCGATTGATGCGATCGGGATCGCGCGCCTGCTTCGGATTGTTGGGATCGAAATCCGGCACCGAGACCATGGCGACGACCTCGCCGGTCCTGACGTTGGTAACGAGGCCGGAGGCCGCCTTGGCGTGAAATTTTTCCTTGGCCTTGAGCAGTTCATCGCGCAACGCGTGCTCGACCCGCAGATCGACCGACAACTCGACCGGACGCTGCAAGCGGTCGGTGGCAAAGCCGGCGCGATGCAGATCGGCGAGACCATTAGTGTCCAGCCATTTCTCCATCCCGGCGATGCCCTCGTTGTCGATATTGACGAGGCCGATCAGATGCGCGACCTCGTTGCCGGTCGGATAGACGCGCTTGTTCTCGCGCAGGAAACCGATGCCGGGAATGCCAAGACGGTGGATTTCCAGCTGCTGTTGCGGCGTGATCTCGCGCTTGAGCCAGACGAAACCTTTGCGCCCCGAAATACGTTCGCGGACCTCGGCCGTATCCAGATCCGGCAGGGTTGCGGTCAGCAATTCGATGGCCTCGTCCTTTTCGAGGATGCGGCGCGGCTCGGCGAACAGGCTTGGCGCCTTGACATCGGTGGCCAGAATCTCGCCGTTGCGGTCGACGATATCGGGCCGCGCGGTTGCAATCGCATCCTGGCTTGCGCCGCGGCGCGCGCCGTGGCTGTCGGTGCCGGTTGCAAACATCACGAGCCGGCCGCCGATCACGACGTAGACGGCGATAAAGGCCAGCATCACGAAGCCGACGCGGGCGCGCGCTTTTGCGGCACGATCGACGTTACGCCCGTACAGCAGGCTGCGGACCAGCCGCTGCCGCCAGGGTTCTTGCGGACGAACAGGCTGTTGCGGTTTTTGGCCGGAGGCCGCGCGATCGATCATCGCTGCCCCTCCGGTGCTGGAATCGAGCCCGTTACTGTTGGCGCGCCGGCCGTCGCCTCGATGGTCTCGAGCATCGCGCCAATCGGATCGCTCTCGCCGGGCCTTGCGAAGTTTGGCGGACGATCGGGCAGGTTCTTCAAGGAGTCGTATTGATTGGCGTTGAGCGGCTTGAGGGCGAGGTGCCGCTCGGTCAGGCCTTGCAGGCGGATCGGAGAATCGAGCCTGGCCCATTCGGCCCGCAAGACCGCAATCGCATCGCGCTCTTCGCGAATTTCAGCACGCAGCCGCAACACACGCTCGGTGCGCTCGGTCGATTCCATCTTGATCCGGTAGACATAGGCGGCCGCGAACACCAGGACGCCGATCACGAGGAGATGGATGATGCGCATGGCTCTAGCCTCCCCTCATGACCGTATCGAGGGTGGGCCATCCGGGCAGTGCGGCGGCGGCATGCGCCGGCGCATCGGTCCGCTCGCCTGCGCGCAGCTTGGCGGAACGTGCGCGCGGGTTGGCCGAGACCTCATCGTCTTCGGCCGTCACCGGGCGTTTGGTGAGGATGGCAAAACTGGGCGCGGCTTGCGCCGTCTCCGGCTGATGCCGCGAGCCGCCGCCCGCTTTGGCGCGCTCGTTGAAGAAATTCTTGACGATGCGGTCTTCCAGCGAATGAAACGACACCACAACCAGCCGGCCGCCGGGCTTCAGCACCTGTTCGGCGGCGGAAAGCGCCAGATGCAGTTCGTCGAGTTCGCCATTGACGAAAATTCGCAAACCCTGGAACGTCCGCGTTGCGGGATGAATTTCACCCGGCTTGGCGCGCACGATTTTGCCCACGAGATCGGCGAGCGCACGCGTTGTCGTAATCGGCGCTTCCTTGCGCGCAGCGACAATCGCCCGCGCCACGGCGCGCGAGTGACGCTCCTCGCCAAAGATATAGATGATATTGGCGAGATCCGCCTCCGACGCCTTCGCGATCACGTCCGCCGCGGTTGGACCGTCCTGCCCCATCCGCATGTCGAGCGGGCCGTCGGAACGAAACGAAAAGCCGCGGGCTGCCTCGTCCAGTTGCATCGAGGACACGCCGATATCCATCACGACGCCATCGACAGAAGACGCTCCTTGCGCCGAACAAACTTCCGCGAGGTTGGAGAAGCGATCCTCAACCAACGTGAGGCGGCCGTTGGAACGATCGACCAGTCCAAAGCCGCCCGAGATCGCGGTGCGATCGCGGTCGATGCCGATGACGCGGGTGTTGTTGATGTCGAGGATAGCGCGGCTATAGCCGCCGGCGCCGAAGGTGGCATCGACATAAATCTCGCCTTCGCGCGGCTTCAGCCAGGCAAGCACTTCCTTACCCAGCACTGGAATATGGCGCGGACGGGCGGCCGCCGGCTGGGTCATGCCGGCCCTCCGGGGGAGCGCCGCAAGACGATGCGAAACTTGGACGCGAAGGGGTCCATGGCGCCTCAAAAATAGACTTTTCGCCGGCCTTTCCGATGGTGACGGCCGGCCGGGGAGCGGAATTCGAGCTGGGTTTCGAAAGGACACGTCAAACCTATGCTTCCCGTGCGCCCATTGCCGCCGGAGGTTTCCGACCCGACCCGGAAAGCGCCCCCCTATGCATAAACCTCACGTCGGCGGCGCCAGCCAATCCCTAAAAATCAGGCATAGCTCTTCAGCACTTAGTAACTGCATTCAGCGTTAAGAAAGCGTTGACATTCCGCCGCGCCGGAGGCGGTCTGGAACAAAAGCAAAGCCGCTGCTTTTTTTACCAGCCACGGGCAGCAGGCCACGCCTGAGTGATGCTTTCCGCACACACCCGGCCAAAATGCTCAAGCCACGCCCGACATTCGATTGCGCGCGCCCCATCATGGGAGAATAGTGCAACAAAATGTCGCCGTTCTCTTGCCGGCTTTGAGTCCTCACATGTCGCTTGGTTCGTTCGCCTTCCCTGATATTGATTCGAAGCGGCGCGCCACCCCGCTACCCCGGCCAATCGCGAACATGCAGACCTTCACGCCAGATTCCTCGATCGCTTCCGACGTCATTCCCTCGGCGAATTTCGGCGAACGAAACAAGGGCCGCTTGCCCGATATGATCCTCCTGCACTACACGGGCATGCCCGACGTGCAGGGCGCGATCGCGCAACTCTGCACCGCCGGCACCGACGTGTCAGCGCATTACATCGTTCTGGAAGACGGACGCATCGTCCAATGCGTGCCGGAAGCCAAGCGCGCCTGGCACGCCGGCGTCGCCTCCTGGGCGGGCGAAGACGACATCAACTCCTGTTCGATCGGGATCGAGATCGTCAACCGCGGGCATGACTGGGGTTATCCGGAATATCCGCTGCGCCAGATCGCCGCCGTGATCGCGCTGTGCCGCGGCATCATGCTTCGCCGCAACGTGCCGGCCCATCGCGTGCTGGCGCATTCCGACGTGGCGCCCTCGCGCAAGAAGGATCCCGGCGAGAAGTTTCCCTGGCATTCGATGGCGAATTCCGGCGTCGGCCATTGGGTGCAGCCGGCGCCGATCATACGCAGCGAGGGGCTCAGGCTGGGCACGATCAGCGACGAGGTGCGCGACCTGCAACAGGCGCTCGCCCGATACGGCTACGGCCTCTCGATCACCGGGAAATACGACACCACGACGATGGAAGTGGTCACCGCCTTCCAGCGTCACTTCCGCCCCGTGCGCGTCGACGGCCTCGCCGATCATTCGACGCTTCTGACGCTGCAATCGCTGCTGGCGAGTTTACCGGCGCAGACGGCAGCGGTTGGGGCGAGTTAGTCAATCCTGGCTATCAAGCTCCGCCAATCGTCGCGCATAGAGCCGCCGCAGCGGTTCGAGTTGCGTGGCGGCGGTGGCGGCGAGATAGGCTTCGCGTGCCTCCTGATGCCGGCCGAGCCGGCGCAACAGATCAGCGCGAACGGCCGGCAACAACTCGTAACCGTCGAGGCCACCGCGGGCCTGCAAGGCATCGACAAGGTCGAGCGCACGCGCCGGTCCATCGACCATCGAAACCGCCGCTGCATGGTTGAGTTCGATCACCGGCGAGGGGCTGATCCGCAGCAGCACTTCGTAAAGGCCCGCAATCTGCTTCCAGTCGGTATCCCCGAAATTGGGTGATTGCGCGTGAAGTGCGGCGATCGCCGCCTGCACCGTGTAGGCCTCCGCGCGGCCCGGCAACAGCAACGCTTCTTCCACGAGGCTCAAGCCGTCGGCGATCTGTTTCTGGTCCCAGAGCGAGCGATCCTGCTCTTCAAGCAGCACGATGTCGCCACCTTCGGTCTGACGGCCGGCGCGGCGCGCATCGTGCAGCAGCATCAACGCAAGCAGACCCTTGACCTCGCGGCGTTGCGGCATCAAGGCATCGAGCAGGCGCGCCAGCCGGATCGCCTCGCGCGCGAGATCAGGCCGCATCAGTTCTTTGCCCGATGTTGCGACATATCCTTCGGTGAAGACGAGATAGATCACCGCCAGCACGCCGCGCAGCCTTAAGGAAAGCGCATCACGGTCGGGCACCTCATAGGGAATCCCGGCAAGGCGAATCTTCTGCTTGGCGCGAACCAGACGCTGGCCCATCGCCTCCTCGCTCACCACAAAGGCGCGCGCGACCTGCGCGGTGGAGAGCCCGCAAACCGTACGCAAGGTGAGCGCGACCTGAACCTCGGCCGCGAAGGACGGATGGCAGCAGGTGAAGATCAGCCGCAGCATGTCGTCGTCGAGCACGGCGTCGCTGTCGTCTTGCGAAGGCTCGGCGTTGAGCAGCGCTTCATGCGTCAACGCGGCCTCTTTGTCGCGAAACGAGACTTGCCGGCGAATGCGGTCGATCGCCTTGTTGCGTCCGACATTGACCAGCCACGCCCGCGGATTGGACGGGATTTCCGTGGAAGGCCAGCGTTCGAGCGCCACCGCGAAGGCTTCCTGCAAGACATCCTCGGCGAGATCGAAATCGCCGACGAGACGGATCAGCGTGGCCAGCGCCCGCCCCGTCTCGCCGCGAAATATTTTTTCGATTTCGGCCGGAGTCATTACTTGTCGATCACGCCCGGCCGGACCTCGATTGAACCATCTCTGGCGAATAGACCATGATCGGGCGAACCTCGATCGAACCATCCTTGGCGCCGGGAATCCGGGCCGCGATTCCGATCGCCGCATCGAGGTCCTTGGCTTCAACCAGATAATAACCGCCGAGTTGCTCGCGCGTTTCGGCAAACGGCCCGTCAGTGGTGAGGATTTTGCCCTCGCGCACGCGCACGGTGGTCGCGGTCGTCGTCGGCTGCAATCCGTCGCCGGCCTTGAAGTGGCCGCTCTGGATAATGGACTGCGTGAACGTGCCATAGTCCGCCCCCATTTTCTGGCGGTCGGCATCGCTCATCTTGAAGAGTTCGGCTTCGCTTCGATAGATCAGCAGCAGATACTGCATCGCGCTACTCCCTGTGAATCGGCATCATCGCCAGCCACCAGTCGAACCAGACAATCGCAAAACGACATCTTCACGATAATTATTTTTGGGCCATCCGCGCGATCGTTAACGGCTTGACGCGGGCCGCCATAAACCCCATGCCTTGGACGTCAGTCGGCCGGACGGCCGCTCCCGCAAGGGGGAGGAAAGTCCGGGCTCCATCGACATACGGTGCCGGATAACACCCGGCGGGGGCAACCCCAGGGAAAGTGCCACAGAGAACGAACCGCCCGCCTTCGCCCCTTCGGGGCTTCGGCGTGACAGGCCCCCGGGCCTGCTGCGCCATAGCAGCGTAAGCTGCGACGGCGAGGCAAGGGTGAAAAGGTGCGGTAAGAGCGCACCGCGGGTCCGGCAACGGAACCGGCATGGTAAACCCCACCGGGAGCAAGACCGAATAGGGATGGCAACGCGGGCCGTTCGCGAAAGCGATAACGCCTGCGGGAGCGATGTCAGGCTCGCTATCCGGGTAGGTTGCTCGAGGCCATGCGCAAGCATGGTCCCAGAGGAATGGCCGTCACGTCTCGGCTGCGCAAGCGGACGAGGCCCTACAGAACCCGGCTTACAGGCCGGCTGATGCTGATCAATGAGGGGTTCGGCGTGAACAGCGCCGGACCCCTCGCCATTGACGGCAGTCAAGGCCATCCCGAGCGGTACTCTTTGCCTTGCCTGCGCCATATCCAGTCTTTATTGCTGAGCCGTCGACCGGCCCGTCGGTCATGGGGAACATCTTGAACCGCGCTCTATCTTGCATCCGGACCGCCACCGCCTTGGCCGCGGTTGCGATTGCCGTTGCCGGCTGCGCGGCGGCGAACAATGCGACGTCGGCCCAGGCGTCCAGTCAGGGTGACCAGCCGTATCGGACCATGTACGGCATCTCCAGCGAGGGCACGACCACCGACCTCTACACCGAGATTTTTGGTCCGCGCCAACCTCCGCCCGCGCCCGCAACGAATGTTGCCGCGGCCCAACCTGTTCAACCCGTCACCGCCCAACCGATTGGCCCGGTTCAACAGAGCACAACCGCGGCACATCCGGGTCAGACCGCGCCCGCGACGAACCGGCAGACGACCACTGCGAACCGAGCGCCGCAGCCGGCCTATGGCCAACCGGCTCCCGTTCAGCCCGCGCCGGTGCAGGTCGCTCAGCAACCCGCCCCTCCACCACCGCCGCCAGAACCGGACGTGCCCGCTGCTTACGGCATCACCGCCAACGGGCCTACCACCGATCTCTACACCGAGATATTTGGGCCCAGGCGTAGCAACGGCCAATAGACTTACTCCGAGACTTACTACGCTCGACGGGTGAATTTGACATTCTGATATGAATGTCAGAACCACATCCGCATGAGCATGATTGCGATGACGGTGCTGTTGTTCGGCGCACTCGCCGGCGGTTTCGTGTCGGGGTTAGCGGGATTTGGCACCGCGTTGATGGCGCTCGGCATCTGGCTTTACGTGCTGCCGCCGGATGTTGTGGTGCAGTTGGTGATGATCTGCTCCGTCATCGCCCAGACCTGGACGCTGCCTTCGATCTGGCGCGCGATCGACTTCAAGCTGGTGTGGCCGTTTGTGGTTGGCGGCCTTGCCGGCGTGCCGCTCGGAACGTTGCTGGCCGCCTATGCCGATCCGCGCCTCTTCAAGCTCGGCGTCGGCATTTTGCTTTTGATATTTCCGGCCGCGCTGTATTTCCAGCGCGCACCCATGGCACTGAGCATTGGCGGCCGGGTTGCCGACACGGCGATCGGATTTGCTGGCGGCGTACTCGGCGGTCTCGCGGGCCTGTCGGGTCCACTTCCAATTCTGTGGGCGAGCGTGCGCGGCTGGGGCAAGGATGAGCGGCGTGGCCTGTTTCAGGTTTTCAACTGGACGATCCTGACCGCCGCATTTTTCGCGCAGGCGGGAAGCGGACTGGTCACACGCGAGACGATGTGGCTGGCGTTACTGGCGTTGCCCGCCACGATCGGCGGCGCCTGGCTGGGCGCGCGCACCTATCACGCGCTGAGCGACAGCAATTTCCGCGATGTCGTGCTTGGGCTTTTGTTTCTGTCAGGCATCACGCTGGTCTGGAGCAGCCTCGGTTGATCCTAACTAGTTTTTGTTTTGACGCGTTTTCTTCACGCGAACCGGTGCCCACTTCGCTCGAAAACGCTTTAGCCAGCCGCCGCATTCGACTCGAACTCGGTTGCCTGTCTTTCGAACAGTCCGCGATAGATTCCACCGCTCCGCATCGCAAGCGAGGCGTGCGTCCCCTGCTCGACGATCTCGCCGCGATCGAACACCAGAATCCGGTCGAGACCGCGCACGGTGGAAAGACGGTGCGCGATCACGATCGACGTCCGGCCCTTCATCAGCCGCTCCATCGCCTGCGCGATCAGCGCTTCAGATTCCGAATCAAGGCTCGAGGTCGCCTCGTCGAGGATCAGAACCGGCGCGTCCGCGAGAAATGCGCGCGCCAGCGCCACGCGCTGCCGTTCGCCGCCGGAAAGCTTGACGCCGCGTTCGCCGACCAGCGTTCCATACCCCTTGGGTAGACGCACAATGAAATCATGCGCATTGGCGAGCCGCGCCGCCTGCTCGATCGCGGCGTGGCCCGCGCCAGGCCGGCCGTAGGCGATGTTCTCCGCGAGCGAACGGTGAAACAGGATCGGCTCCTGCTGCACGATGGCGATCTGGCTGCGCAGCGAGTGCTGCGTCACCCCGGCGATATCCTGACCGTCGATCAGGATCCGTCCACCGGTGACGTCGTAAAGCCGCTGCACCAGTTTGACGAAGGTCGTCTTGCCCGAGCCGGAGCGGCCGACCAGTCCGACGCGTTCGCCGGCACGGAGTTCAACCGACAGACCGGCATAGAGCGGTGTGAGGTGACCTCCGTAGTGGAATGTCACGTCCTCGAACACGATACGGCCGCCCCCGATGCGGATCGGCTCCGCACCGGCCGCGTCGACAATGCCGATCGGCTCGGCGTGGATCGCGACAAGCTCCTCCATCTCGTTCACCGAACGCTGGAGATTGTTGATGTGCATGCCCACGTCACGCAAGTAGGCGTGGATGACGTAATAGCTGGTGAGCACGTAAGCGACTTCGCCAGGCGTAGCGCGGCCCTCGAGCCACAGCACTACGGCGCCGCCGATCACCGAACAGCGCAGGCACAGCAGCACCGCGAGTTGCGCTGCGTTGGTAGTGTTGTAACGCAGCCACGTCCGGCTCACGCGCCGGCGCCAGCGGCTGACGACCCGCGCAAACCGTGTGTCTTCGCGCGCCTCGGCGCCAAACGATTTCACCACCGCGTTGCAGGTCAGGGCGTCCGCGAGCGTGCCGCCGACTTTGGTGTCCCAGGCATTGGAGACACGCGCGGCCGGCGCGATATAGCGCGTCGAGAACGCAACCGTCATCGCGACATAGATCGTCCCGCCGAGCGCGACCACAAGGCCGAGCAAGGCCCAGTGCAGACCGAGCAAAATCATCGAGCCGAACAGCACCATCAGCGACGGCAACAGCGCCATCAGGATGGTGTCGTTGTAGAGATCGAGCGCCCACATGCCGCGGGTGATCTTGCGCACGGTCGAGCCGGCAAAGCTGTTGGCGTGCCAGTCCGTCGAGAAGCGCTGCACCCGCACGAAGGCATCGCGCGCGACATCGGACATGATCCGCAACGTGAACGGCACGATCGTCTGCAGCCCGATCATGCGCAGCACGATCGACAGAAAACCGAGCGCAACGATGCAACCGAACGCAACCAGCGCCGCATGACGCGCCGCCGGCTCTCCCGCGCCCGCTGTCAGCGCATCGATCAGATGCCCGGAGAAAATCGGCATGAACAGGTCGGCGACCGTTGCCCCCAAAAAGCCGAAGACGGCCGTCGCGACAAGCGCCGGCTGCTTGAGCCAATGGCGAAAGACGAACGGGACGACCACGCGGATAGCGGCGGGCCGTTGATGGGTCGTTACGGTCATGGCTCAGTTCCGGCTCGAATTTGGCGCGACACGCGACGGCAAAAGGCCGAACGCAGGCGTCAATCAAAAAAACTTGGTCACTTGACGGGAAATCGTGAGATCGGGAAATCGTAAGACCGGACGTCAGACCCGATCGATGCTTTCGGAGGCGGCCCACAAAGGGCCAGAAGTCATATTACGAAAGACTTCCATCCGGCACAGGCTTCGGACGCGGGAGCGCGATCTGCGAATAAGTCGAAATCATGCAATCCTCCCAAGTTCGAGCTACGATGCACTTCATATAGCGGCATTATGGGGGATTCGCAACACCCGCGGCGCGGCGCCCCGTCCGTCAAAATTGAAAATACAGGAATTCCAGATGTTGCCACATGCCGAACAGCGAGATCGCAAAAGCTAACGCCGACAGCAACGCCCATGCGAGGTTCGGCCGCCATCGCGGCCAGGCAGAGAGCTCCGCCACGCGGCGATATTCGCGATAGCCAAAGATTTGCGGAACGTTGGGTAGCCACAGGGCAATCGCTAGCGTCGCCACGACGGCGACGCTGCCAATCATGAGCAGGCGTTCCTCGCCGACCAGAACCGGCAAATCCAGCAACCGTAAAACACCCGGCGAGGCATAGGCGGAGCTGCCCGCTCCAACACCGAACAGACTTGCCAGCATCTGCCATGCCCCGGCCAGCGTTCTGGCTCGGAAAAACACCCAGGCGATCACCACTGCAAAAAACGTGATCGACCACGACAATATTGCTGCAAGCCGGCTTGCGGGCCCCGCGAGCCCGCGCCCTTCCTGCCAGAGACGGTTGACGCAGAGATAGAGGCCGTGGAGGCCGCCCCAGATCAGAAAATTCCAGCCTGCGCCATGCCAAAGCCCACCCAGCAACATCGTCAGCATCAGATTGAGATAACGGCGCTGTTCGCCGAGCCGGTTGCCGCCGAGCGGAATGTAGAGATAGTCGCGCAGGAAACGCGACAACGTAATGTGCCACCGCCGCCAGAAATCGGCGATCGAGGCCGCCTTGTAGGGCGAACGGAAATTCACCGGCAGGCGAATGCCGAACAACAGCGCAAGTCCGATCGCCATGTCGGAATAGCCGGAGAAATCGAAATAGATTTGCAACGTGTAAGAAAGCGTCGCCAGCCACGCCCATGACGTGGTGACGCCGCCGCCTGCATCAAGGTGTGTGAAGACCGGCGAGACGAACTGCGCGAGGTTGTCGGCAATGACCACCTTCTTGAACAGGCCCGCGGCGAGGATCGCTAGCCCCCGCGCCGCCAGCAGTGCCGAGCGCGAGGTGCGCGCGCGCTTGAACTGCGGGATCATCTCCGCGTGGTGGACCAGCGGACCCGCTATCAGATGCGGGATGAACGAGACGAACAGGCCATAGCTGAAAATGTCGCGCTCGACCGGCGCGCCGCGCATCACGTCGACCAGATAGGCGATCTGCTGGAAAGTGAAGAACGAGATGCCGAGCGGCAGCACAATATTCAAGAGCGGCGGTGGCGCGCCGGTCAGCATGTCGATGCTGCCTAGGATGAAGCCCGTATATTTGAAATAGCAGAGCAGCGCGAGATTGAGCGCGACCCCGGTCAGGCCGACGGCGCGGCGGCGACGCCGATCTTCCATCAGGAGGCCGAGCGAAAAGTTCGCCGCGATCGAAGCCATCAACAACAGAAGATAGATCGGCCGCCACGCGGCGTAAAAGAACAACGACGCGCCGACGAGCACGAGGATGCCGGCGCGCGGGGAATGTCGCCGCGCGGCCGCGAAAGCGAGCGCGACGGCGGGCAGAAACTGAAACAGGAATGTGTAGGAAGAGAACAGCATCTAGCGCTTCAGCCGCGACACGAGATAGCGGGTGTAGATCGGCACGCCGGAAGAATTGACGTGCATCTCGTCGGCGTAATTGGCCTGTTCAAGTCCGGGGATAGAGGCGATGTTCAACACGTCGAATCCGCAGGCGCGGCCGGCATCGGTTACCAGCGCCGCATATTGATCGTCTTTTTCTTTCCAGTCGGGATCACGAGCGCGGTCGTAGCGCGGCGCCCAGGGCGGGATCACCACCGTCACCCTTTTCGCCAACTTCACCATGTCGCACAACGCGCCGATCTCGAAACGCGCCTTGGGACCTCTGAGATTCCATTTGGCGTAATGCGGGTGGGAGCCGATGTCCGACGGCCACTGGTTTTCCGGCTGGGTGCGATCGATGATGCTGACGCCAAACGCTTGCGGCGGTGGCGCCTTGTCGGCCACGTCCTGTTCGGAAGCAAGGCGCGCGACGAAAGCTTCGCGAATAAAGCGGATCAGGGTGCCGACGCGAAGCGGCAGGAACGAAACCATTTGCTCGAACACACCGAGCCGTGGCAGGACGTCCTGCGGATAGACCGCCGCCGAACGAACGCCCTCGTTGAACAGGAACGGCGCGACGCTGATGACAACATGGGCGTTCCGGAACACGTCAGGCTCGCGGCGCATGGCGGCGAGCAGCGCCAGCGGCTCGCCGGCGTCATAGGCGATATTGACAACCGAGCCCGGTGGCTTGCCGATCAGTTGCGCGGCCAAGGCCGGATCGACCTGATAATAGGTGCGGCTCTCGCCGCCAAAGACAAATTCAGGATGCGATGCCAGCAGCGGGAGCTTGACCGCCAGCGACAAGGGAATGTCGTCGTGAACCCGATTGGCCACGGCCAGCAGGCCGGCCAGTGCGGCAAGCCACGCGCCAGCCGTCAGCGCCAGCAGGCCCAGGATCCACCGCGTGGACAAGACCTGCACGCGTTGGAACGGACTTCGAACGGAAACGGAAACGCCCTGCGCCATGCAGGGGGTTCAATCACGGATTCCCGAGCCACACAATATCCACGCCGCCATTGCGAGCGGCGGCGCTAATGCGCCCCGTCGGGCACAACATTCGGATTCGGCTTCTTCAGCAGCATGACCAGCACGCTGAGCGTGAAATAAAACAGCGCCAGCATGAAAAACGCATCGCCATAACCCATCACGACCGCCTGGCGGTGAACGATCTGCGACAACTGCTTCATCGCCATCAACGCGGCATCGCCCATGCCTTGCAGACGCTGGGTGAAATCGTTGAGCGTCTCGGTCGCGGTGATGTTGCCCCAGTTGACGCGATCCTGAAGCCGCGAGATATGCAGATCGGTGCGATCGTTCAGCACCTCGTTGATGACCGCGAGACCGACCGCGCCGCCGAGATTGCGCGTCAGGTTGAACAGGCCCGAGGCGTTCTTGACGCGCTCCGCATCCAGCGTGCCGAGCGCGATGGTGTTGGTCGGCACCATGGCACACATCATGCCGACGCCGCGCAGGACCTGCGGCAGCAGCAGCTCGTAGAAATCATAGTCACGGGTGATCCACGTCATCTCCCAGGAGCCGAGCGCAAAGATGACGAGGCCAAAGGCGATGATCAGCCGCATGTCGACCTTCTGCATCAGGCGGCCTACGATCGGCGCCATCAGGAACATGGTGGCGCCGGAGACGAACATGGTCTCGCCGATCATCAGCGCGCTGTAGCCGCGCACTTCGGCAAGATAGCGCGGGTAGATGTAGGTCAGTCCATAGAGGCCGATGCCGACACAGAACGAGATCAGGCAGCCAACACCGAAATTCCGGTTGTTGAACGCGGTGATATCGACGATCGGATCCTTCGCCGTCAGCACGCGGTAGAAAAAGGCGATTCCCGAGATGACGCAGACCGCGGCGCAAGTCGCCACGGACGTATCCTGCAGCCACTCATATTGCGGCCCTTCCTCCAGCACATATTCCAGCGCGCCGAGAAATCCCGCCATGGCGATCAGGCCGAACCAGTCGAAGTGATCGAGCAGCGCGAAATTGGGCTGGTCGAAATCGACCAGCGCCAGCACGCCGATGGTGATGATGATGCCCGGCACGACGTTGATGAAGAACAGCCAGTGCCAGGACATCAGGTCGGTGATGATGCCGCCGACGGTCGGACCGATGGTCGGCGCCAGCGTCGCGACCAGGCCGATGATCGGACCGACGATATAGAATTTCGAACGCGGAAATACCGTATAGGCGGAGGCAAACACCGTCGGGATCATGCCCGCGCCGAGGAAGCCCTGGATCGCGCGCCACAGGATCATCTGCTCGATGGAAGACGCAAATCCGCAAAAGAAACTCGAAATGGTGAAGCCGGCGGCTGAAATCGCAAACAGCAGCCGGGTGCCGAGCGCGCGCGACAGATAGCCGGACAAGGGTATCGCGATCACCTCGGCGATCAGATACGCGGTCTGCACCCAGGATACTTCGGTCGAACTCGCCGAGAGGCCGGCCTGGATGTCGGTAAGCGAGGCCGAGACCACCTGGATGTCCAGGATCGACATGAACATGCCGAACACCATGATCAGAAACGCCAGCAGCCGACGCGGTTCGATCCGCTCGCTTGGGGCGGCGCTGATCATTGCTGGGTCGGCGGTCGTGGCGTTCGCCATGTTCATTCACCCTGAGGCCTCATGGTTCGAGACGCCACGCGCAACGCGTGGCTCCTCACCATGAGGGTCTAAAAGTCGCGCCGAACTGAAGCCCTCATCCCGAGGAGGCGCGAAAGCGCCGTCTCGAGGGATGGGCAGAGTCCATTTTCTACTTCGCCTGCACCGCACCCGATGCATCGAGGTCGGCATCGCTGTCGGCATCGGCTGCGCCGTCGGTCGTGTCGATGGTGGCATAGACCGACATGCCCGCACGCAACAAGTTCTGCCGCGCCACATCCTTGGGCACGCGAATGCGCACCGGCAGGCGCTGCACGATCTTGGTGAAGTTGCCGGTGGCGTTATCCGGCGGCAGCAGCGTGAACACCGAACCCGCCGCCGGAGAGATGCTCTCGACGATGCCGGCAAACTTGCGATGGCCGTAAGCATCGACCGAGATCGTCACCGGCTGGCCGGGCCTGATCCGCTTCAGCTGCGTTTCCTTGAAATTGGCGTCGATAAAGACGTCGTCGAGCGGCACCACATTGCCGAGCCGTTGGCCGACGGCAATGAAGTCGCCGGCATTGACCATGCGGTTGGAGAAGGTGCCATCGACTGGCGCGCGCACCGATGTAAAATCGAGGTCGCGTTCGGCTTTCGCCAGCGTGGTCTGCAATTCCATGAGTTGGGCGCGCGCTTCGACCTGCTGCGCCTTCGCCACTTCGACATTGCTTTGCGCGGTATCGGCTGCGGCACGTGCCGCCTTCACCGCGGCCGTGCCCTGATCGCGGCCGGCTTCGGACTGTTCGAAGGTCGCGTGCGTGGCGTAACCCTTTTCGCTCAATAGCTGCTGACGGTCGAAGTCGAGGCCAGCGCGCTTCAAGCCGGCTTCGGCGGAGGCGAGTTGGGCCTTGGACTGCTCGGCCGCGTTCTCCTGCGCCGCTACCTGCCGGCCCATCCGCTCGATCGTCGCCTGCTGGGTCGCAATCCGGGTGCGCGCGGCTTCCACCGCGATCCGATAGTCGCCATCGTCGATCTTGAAGACGATATCGCCGGCATGCACCAGCGCGTTGTCGCGCGGCAGGATCGCAGCGATGTGTCCGGACACCCGCGCACCCAGCGTGGTATTGTTCGCGCGTACATAGGCATCATCGGTCGAAACATGAAACCGTCCGACCAGGAACCAGTGCACGCCATAAGATGCCGCCGCCAGTGCAAGCACTGCGATCGCGCCGAAGAAAATGGTTTTGCGCTTTCCTGCTTTCGCCGCGGGCGCGGCGATAACCGCCGGCGCCACGGGCTTTGCGATCGCGGGACGATCCGGCGCCTCGTGAGGACGGCGGGCGATCTCGTCGGAAAGATGGGCGCGAATGGAATCGGCGATGTCAGTGGAAGTCTCGCGGGCCGCTTCGTGACCTGCCGTCTCCGGCCCGGTTCGTATGATGCGTGCGGCCTGATCTCTCGCAGCAGCCATAACGGCCCTCCCTATTCTCGTTCCAATATCGATAAAGAAACAAAGCCCCGGCGACCGCCTCGACCCGCATTCGACTCAAATAGCATTGACCGAACGGTTCGGTCAAGATATATCCTACTTCGGTAGTTATACGGACCATACCCTTCCGAGTTGTTGCCGGGTTCCCAAATCTGTCGAGAAGATAAACCAATGGTTGCAGAAAACTCATCCTCTCTCCATTTAATCGGTGACGCGGATTCCTCGAAGCGGCGGCAAATCATCGACGGCGCCCGCAAGGTCTTCATGGACTTGGGGTTTGACGGCGCCAGCATGGGCGAGATCGCGCGCGCGGCCGGCGTCTCCAAGGGCACCCTTTATGTCTACTTTGCCGACAAGAACGCCCTGTTCGAGGCCATCGTCGAGGAAGAGACCCTTCAACAGAGCAAGGTGACGTTCCATTTCGACAGGGATCGCGAAGCCGGCGCCATGCTGGCCGAATTCGGAGAGGCCTATATCGCGATGATCTGCCGGCCGGGCGGCGGATCGGCGATCCGCACCGTCATGGCGATTGCGGAACGCATGCCGGAGGTCGGCCGCCGTTACTACGACAACGTGCTGCAGCAGACCATCAATGGTCTCGCCGGCTATCTCGACCAACGGGTGAAACTCGATGAATTGGCCATCGAGGACTGCGAACTCGCGGCGTCGCAATTCCTGCTGATGTGCCAGGCCTCGCTGTTCCTGCCATTTATTTTCCAGGCGGCGCCGGCGCCCTCGCCCGCGCGCATCGAGGAAGTGATCGCGAGCGCGACGCGGATGTTTCTGGCGGCGTATCGGAAGAGAAATTGAGGGCATCGGGGTTACCACTGTCCGCCGTCATTGCGAGCGCAAGCGAAGCAATCCAGTTGTGCTACAGGAAAGATTCTGGATTGCTTCGTCGCTAACGCTCCTCGCAATGGACGCAAGTCTACATTCCCGCGAAGCAAATGCTTCCGAGTCATCACTAGAAAACCCTCCCTCCTGAAAACAGAGGGCGCAGGGAATGCCGGGCGCCCGGCTGGCGCCCGCAGCCTCGCGTGCAAAAAATAAAAAGCACGGCGAGTTAGTCACCACGGTCACACCGGATTCGTCCGGCATTCCCCGCGCGAATGGTTTTAACGGTTTCCTCCGCGCTCTCCTCGAAGACCGGCTTTATTGTCTCCGTCGCCTGAGAGATCATCATCTCGCAAGCTTGACATCAGCATCGGGATGTCAGGACCACACGACTTCGCCGTCCGCCTCACACGCGCTCGTCTGTCGCGCCAAGGCGTCCACCGCATCTCCTGCCCCACGTTTTGTGACGATCGCGAAACGCCCCCCATGCGGGCAGAAGACGCGCGGAGAAGTGCCCGTGATTTGCCCGTCGCCACAAGCAAGAGCTCTGCGGCGAATTGGCACGACGGGCAAATCACGGCGCCCGCGCGGAATCGTGTCAAGTGAAGAGCAATTGCTTCGAAAAGTCGCCGCTCGCCGGGCCGCCGCCGTGATGTCTTGATAGATGAAAAGACGACACCCTCACTGCGCCACAAATTCCATCATGGCCTCGGCACCCTTTCGGGCGGCTTGAGCGTTGGCCGCCTGCCGGTGGAGAAGCCAGATCTGTACCGTCGCTTGGACCCTCAAATGAAAGCAGGAGGCTAGGCGTTTCCCGAGGTAGCATGATCTCAAAATGGGCGTCATAATTCCAAAAAAGAAGAACGGGGAAGAGACATGACGGTTATCGGAGCGGGCGCGGCGCAGATTACGAGGGCGGCAAGCGCATCACCCAACAAGGTGTTCTGGGCCACCTGGTTCGGCTGGATGCTCGATGGCTTCGATTCGTCCATGTACGGCTATATCCTGGTGTCCGCATTGACCGAGCTGCTGCCGGCGAGCGGAATCGAGGCCAACCGCGCCAATATCGGCGTCTATGGCGGCTTGCTGTTTTCGATTTTCATGCTCGGCTGGGCTTGCTCGATGATCTGGGGATGGGCGGCCGACCGTTATGGGCGCGTCCGGATCATGTGCTGGACCGTGCTGGTCTATTCGGTGTTCACGGCGCTGTGCGGCCTGTCGACCGGCGTCGTCATGTTCGCCTTGTTTCGGTTCGTGGCCGGGTTCGGCATCGGCGGCGAATGGGCCGCCGGCACGCCCTTGCTCCAGGAGTCCGTGCCCGAAAGTACGCGCGTGCGTCTTGCCGGCTGGCTGCACACGGCCACCCCAACCGGACTGTTTCTGGCGGCACTCGTAACCCTGACCGCGGGAAGCTTCCTGGGCTGGCGCGGCATGTTCTTCCTCGGCATTCTGCCGGCGTTGTTGATCGTCTACGTGCGCAGCAATATTCCCGAGCCGGCTCACACCTCAGAGCCGGGAGAGCGAGCGTTTTCGGCGCTGTTCTCGAAAAGCCAGGCGCGCACCACCTGGTCGGCGGCGCTGATGATGGCCTGCATCATCTTCGGCCTGTGGTCCTCGAATTTCTGGGCGCCGACCGTCATCATCACCAAGCTTGTCGCGAGCGGCTCCACGCAAGCCGATGCGCTGCGGATGGGTGCGGTCGCTGGTCTCATCACCAATGTCGGCACGCTGACCGGTTGTCTGTTGATGCCATGGATCACGACATCACTCGGCAGCCGGCGCTGGTCCGCCGTGTTGTTTTTCGTCGGCTCATTGCTGTCGGTACTCGCAAGTTACGAGATCGCGATCGAGCACCTGGATAACCTCACGTTGTTCCTGATCCTGCTGCCGGTCCTTGGCTTCTTCACCAACGGTGTGTTTGGCCTCTTCACCATCTGGCTGCCCGAGATGTTTCCATCGGCTTTGCGCGGGGCCGGCTCCGGCTTCGCATTCAGCATGGGACGTGTTCTGGGAGCGGCGGGCCCGACCTTGATCGGCGGTCTCGCCGCGACGACCGGAAGCTACCCGCTGGCGATTTCGCTGTTGTCGGCGATCTACATCGTGGGCCTTCCGTTTATCGCGATGGCTCCCGAGACCGCCAATCAGCCGCTCGCGAAATAGCAGCACCAGGATTGATCGATGTGGACCGTTGAAACGCTAAAGCCGTGGCACGACTTCTACATGCTGGTCGGAACGGCCGGCGCGACCTTGCTCGCGCTGCTGTTCGTCGCCGCCTCGCTCGGCGCCGGCTTCCTGACCGACGAGCGCCGGGCGGCGACGCGCACCTTCTTGAGCCCGGTCGTTCTGCATTTCACCAGCGTGTTCTTTCTCTCCGCGCTTGCCTTGTTTCCCTGGCACCATGGCGAGATCTTCGCCGCGCTGGTCGGCGCCACCGCCGTTGTCGGCGCGCTTCTCTCGGCCTGGATCACGTTTCAAGTCATACGCACCGACATGACGAACCACATCGAGGACTACCTCGCCTACGGCCTGTTCCCCTGTCTCGGTTATCTCGCGCTGCTCGCGGCCGCCGTTTCGATCTATCTGGAACGGGATTTTGGGCCGGCTGCGCTGGCAGGCGCGCTTTTGCTGCTTGCCGTGGTCAGCATCCGAAACGCCTGGGATCTCACACTCACGATGGTCCGCAGGCGCGGCAAGGCGGAGTAGTAACGCGTAGGATGGGTAGAGCGAAGCGATACCCATCAGGGACATGATGGGTTTCGCTCATTGCTCAACCCATCCTGCTGTCCTGACCAGCTCAGCCCGCAACAGCGGCAGGACGAGACACGTTGCCTGCTGCAGCAGGCACTTCCTCAACCGGTCCGCCACGCAATTGCTCGCGATAGGCCGGATGCTCCGTTCCCATCATCCGGTCCCACCAGGTGAAATAGAGCCCGTAATTGTGACGGAAGCTCGAATGGTGCAGATCGTGATGGGTGGTCGCGTTGATCCATCCGAACCAGCGGCTGTCGGCGAGGGAACGCGGCATCAGTTCGACACCGGCATGGCCCATGACATTGCGCACGATCATGAAAGCCATGAACAGGAACAGGCCGAGCGCATGCATCGGAACGAACAACAGCCAGAGCGGCGTGAAGGCCGCCATCAGCAGTGCCTCGGGAATGTCGAAGGCGTAGGCCGCAAACGGCGTCGGCGTGACCGAGCGGTGATGGGTGCGGTGGAAATAAGGATAGAGCCGCGGATGGTGCATCAGCCGGTGCGTCCAGTAGAAGTAGGCGTCATGAGCGACGATGATCGCGACCACGCTGATCGCGAGATAGCCGATCCCCGCGCTGTCGAAATCCTTATAGATTGTGAAAAAGCCGGTGATGGCGCCGAACACAATGGCCACACCGTTCAGCGAGAAGATCACGCCGGTGCGCAGCGAGGTCAGGATTTCGCGGCGAACGTCGGCATTCGACGGAAATCTCGCCTGAATCTTGCGCCGGCCAAGGCCGATGTTCCAGAACAGTTTCAGGATCAGCGCCAATCCGCAGGCCGCGACCAGATAACGGCCGACATCGAGGACCAGCATGGGGGACCAGATTTGCCAGAAGCTGGCGAGTAGATCGAGGAAGGTTTGCATGGGGGATCTCCGCTTCAAGGACCGAAAACACGTTCGATCCTGAACGGAGAAACGGCGCTGCGCTCGCCGAACCTTGCGGGGAGAGTGGCCGATTTCGAAATCGGCTAGCCGATTCCGTTAACGAAACGCTTTATTCAGCCGCGAGGTCACCGCCCCGGCCGAGGTGTTCTCGCCTGAATTCGCTGGGCGTCATTCCGGTTTTCGACTTGAAGGCGCGATTGAACGGCCCAAGCGACTGGAATCCCGCGTCAAGCGCAATGGTCAGGATTGGAACCGGCTCCTGCGCGGGATCGGCGAGTGCCGTCATGGTGTCGTCAAGGCGATAGCCATTGAGAAAGGCGTTGAAGTTGCGATGGCCGAGCCGCTGGTTGATCAGGCGGCGCAGCACGTATTCGGCGATATCAAGCCTTGCCGCGAGACCGCCGATCGACAGCCCCTCCTCCCGGTAGACCTTGTCGTGCTCCATCAGCCGGCGCAAAGCCGACAACAGCCGGGCATCTTCATCGCGATCAGATAGTCCGACAACCGGGCCGGCAGCCGACACGCGGGCTGCGACGGGCAGCGGCTGCGGCTCGGCCAGACCGAACGGAATCACCGAGCCGCTCTGATTGACGGACAAAAGAACCACCGCAAACACCACGGTCAGGAGCAGAAGGCCGGCGCTGATACCAAGCGAAAGCGCCGCGCCGCCGCTGCCGTTCGGATAAGCGATCTCGGAGGTGATGATGACAGTCGAATAAAGCGCGACCGCGACGATCAGGACGCTGCGCAGCCGCCGGCGCTCTTCGACGAGATCGACCGACCGCTCGGCCAGCGCGTACCAGGCGGCCAGCGCATTGCAGGTGAGCCCGATCATGCAAAAGCCGATGCGCGCCGGCGCAGTACCGGCCCAGGTACACGAAGCGCCGATCGCCAGCACCGCAAGCCACGCCAGCGCGTGCCACCAGGACGGCTTGAAATCGTCGTCGAACAGCGCTGCCGCGAACAGGCAGAACACCACCGGATTGCCCATCGAAATGAACCGCGGCAGCAGCAGAGAGAGCGGCAACCCCGTTGCAAACGCCGAAGCCGAAACGACGACGTAGCAGGCAACACCCAACGCAAAGAGCGCGCCAAACAGACCGGCCGGAATACGCCGCGCATCGCGCAAGAGAAGCACGACGAGCAGAAGCAGCAGAAACACCGCTCCGCCGCGCATGGCTGCTTCGATGAGGGACACGTCGGGCTCCTTCAGGAAACGGGCGCCGCGGAATTTAACAAATTAGGGTGGAGGGGGATAGACCGCACATGGCCTGCGATAGGGTAGCGTGGCACGTGTCCCGGACGTGGCGCAGCGTGCAACGCTGCTCCGCGGAGCCAGGACCCATAGCTCCGAATGGACCCCGGATCAGCAGCGTACCACGCCGCTATCGCGGCGCATTGCGCAGCATCCGGGGAACGCCAGGCTCGCCATGACGCGACGCCGACAAACCCCTACTCGTCCTCGAACTCGTCTTCTTCGTTGATCTTCTCGCGCTTGCGGCTCGCAGCCTGCTTCTGGCCGACCGATCCCGTCACCGGCGTTTCGCGCGAAGCATAAGGGTTGCGCTGCATTGCGCGCGCGGCGACTTCCTCGCCGGAGACCGCGGCCGGCTGGCAGATCAGACGCCGCGAGGCGCGGCTCATCAGGTCCACATGGATGTGGTCGTAGTGATAGACGTTGGAGCCCGGCGCCAGCACCGTGGTGAATTGCTGGCACGCGCCCGCCTCGACGTCGCGCAGAAAGCCCTGCTCTTCCGGCAGACCATGCCAGCCGTCCTTCACCGTGACATGCCGCCCGTCGGCGAGCGTGAAGGCCGCGATATCGAGCGCGTTGCCGAAGGCGTGCTCGGAAATGTGCGCATTTGAATCGCCGTTCATGCCGCGGCAGGAATAGGCGGAGATCTGCTTGATCTCGACCACGCGCTGGCCGAACCAGTGTTGCGCCGCCGGCTGCACGGTATCGGCGAGCCAATGATCGAGCGCTGAGACGATCGGGCAGGCCAACGTCGCGGCCGGCTTGACCGCGACGGGACCGGCGGCGCCGTAGGAATTAAGCGGCCCCGGCCCCAGCCGCGGCGGCTGATAGGGAGCCGGCGTCTCGACGCGTTCGGGTGGTGGCGCATAACGGTCGCGCGGATAATTCGGCTGCGGCGCGTAAGGCGACGAGGGCCCGGCCTGCCAGCCGCGAGGCGCGCCTTCGCTCGGCAAGGGAATGTCGTCCTGATCGGGCGCGACGCCCGGTGCGCGCAACGACACCGGGCCGTTGGATGGCGCGCCGTAAGCGGGCGTCCCATACGGCGAGCCATAAGCCGATGGTGGCGCGCTCTGATAGGCCGGCTGTGCTTGGGCCTGTGGCGGCTGGCCGGCCGGCCAGCGCGGCTGATTGCCGATCGTAGCCGGCGGGCGAATGTCGTCATCGGCAAAGCCGAAACTGGAGGAGCTTTCGCCGAGCGCGGAAACCTTGAACGGAAATTCGGCGCCACAGGCGCCGGGGCCTGCAATCGGACTGATCCGTACGAGATCGGCGCTTTCCTTCACCGCGCCTGACTTGAGACACGCCATTTCGGCCTCGGCCCGCCACGGTTCGCGTTCCTCGGTGAAAAACCCGCGACCGCAACCCACCAACGAGACAAGGACGAAGGAGCCGACGAGATACAAACGAACTCCGCGCGTCATGCGGAGAACTTCAACGAATTTATTTAAGGACTCATCAACGTCTTGTTTTCACGACTCTTTAACCACGTCGCCAGCGATTGTGCGCCGCCGAGATGAGGCGGATGGACAGCAGCGCTGACTTTTTTGTCATGAAACCTATGGCTAGCTTTGGCGTTGGAAGCGGTTGAGCTGGGTGAGACGTGACTTCGACGCGACCTATGGAGCATCCCATGGCCCTTCGTTCTTTCGTCAGTCAACTAAGCATCGTGACCGCGTATCTCGCTTTTGCCTTTGTCGGCGCGATCGTGTTGGGCGTGTTCTAGACTTCCAGGACAGAGCCTTCGACATCGTTCTGGAAAACCCGGCGGATCACCGCCGGGTTTTTTAGTGACGGCAATGTTCATCCCGCATTCAGTCGCAAACAGCCCAAATCCGTTTCCAGACATTTCTTGCCGCGTCGCGGACGATCGGCAAAAGTGTGTTTTTAAGCAGGCGGATTGCAGACATGCATCTTTCATGGACGACCCCGCGTGATGGCGGATCCGACGCGGCGCGACAATGGTCGTCATGGATGCTGGTGTTTTTGACCAGTCTCGTGCTCGCCGGCCCGGCCTACGCGGTGCCGGATGCGATCGACGACACAAGCGTGCCGGTCGCGCAACTGAGGCTGGCGCAAGCACAGCCGTCGCCGGCACAGCCGGCTCCTGCACCCGCAAGACCGGCGACACCGGCTGCGCCTTCTTCCGCAACCTCGCCCGCCCAGCCGGCAGCCTCCAGCGAACCGATCGGCAATGTCGCCACCCTGACGGGCACAGCCAGCGTCGTCCGCAACCAGAATACGCTTCCGCTCAAACTCAAGGACGACATCTATCTCAACGACAAGCTCGTGACATTTACCGATTCCACCCTCGGCATCACCTTCAACGACGAGACCACCTTCAATCTCACCGCCAACGCCTCGATCACGGTGGACAACTATGTCTATGAAGAAGGCGGCCAGCAGAATTCGGCGCTGTTCGACGTCGTCAAAGGCACGGCGGCCTTTGTCGCCTCCGCTGTTGCCAAAACCGGCAACATGAAAATCAACACGCCGACCGCCACGCTTGGTATTCGCGGCACCACAGGGCTGGTCGAGGTGGACGGCGCCGGCGCGGGCGCGCACAACATCAAGCTCTATCCCGATCCAGATGGCCATGTCGGCACCATCGATGTCAGCGACCGCAGCGGCGGCGCGCGGCTTGGCACGCTCACGCAAGGTTCGAGCGGCTTCACGGTCCGGCCCGGCGCCGGCGGCCGCATCACCGCTGCCACCCTTGTGATTTCACCGCGAGAGGCCGCGCGCGACCAGGGCATCGTGCGCCAGGTGCATGCGGCGCAAGCCGTCGGCCGTCAGGTCGTGAGCGAACAGCGCGCGTTGCGGCGCGCCAACCCGCGCAATCCACAAGGCCAGCCCGGCCAGCAGCGGCAGAACAACCTGCAGCAACGCCAAAACAACTTGCAACAAAGTCCAGGCCCGCAGCAGCCGGCCGCGCAGCCAGGCGGTGCGCAACGGCCTGTAGCGCCGAAGAAACCCGCGGCACCGAGAAGACCACCGAAGGAGAAGCGGCGGTAGCGGCTCATCCTTCGAGACGCCGCTATCGCGGCTCCTCAGGATGAGGTCATCGCAAGCTGCTCCTGACCCTCATGGTGAGGGCGCTGCAGGCCGAGCGAGAGCGAGACCGTTAGCGAACGGCGGTACAAAATGGCGCGCGTCTTCCGGACAATACTTCGTATTGCCGGGAGAACCATGAGGCCACCATCATCCCGGCTTTCGCAGCAACGGTTGCCCGGCCTTGATGCGCGCGCCCTCGCGCACATTATCGCAAAACTCAAAGCGGTCCGGCGTGAGCACGATGATGGTCGAGCCGTGCTCGAACCAGCCGAGTTCGTCGCCCTTGTGCACGTTGGCGTCGCAGGGAAATACCGTGGGCCCGCGCGTCTGCGCGTTCAGCGTGCGATCGATGCAATGCAGGCGCAGACTGGCGACCAGAATCGCCGCGACCGGCACCAGCGTCAGCGCCTCGCCGGAAGCCAGATGCGTTTCGATCACCGCGCGCTCGTTCTTGCAGAACAGTTTTTCGACGCGCTTGAGCGCGATCGGATTCACGTTCCAGGTGTCGCCGGAGATGAAGGTGACCCGCTCGATCGCAAAATCCGCCGGCGCATGAAAGCGGTGATACATGCTCGAGGTCAGCCGCAGCGTGATGAAACGGCCGTTGCGATGACGCTCGACCAGTTCATCGTCGCCGAGCAGATCAAGAAGCGAATAATTGGCACCCTTGATCTGGAACAGCTCCGTGTCCTCGATCGCGCCGTGCGCGCCGATGATCGCATCACTCGGGCTCGCCACCACATGCGGGTCCGGATCGAACGGGCGCAGGCCATCCTTCAGCTCGCGGGTGAAGCAATCGTGCAGGCTCTTGAATTCGGTCTTCTTGGCCTCAGCCAGGTCGAGGTCGGAAAACAGCCGCCAGCACGCGATCGAGGCAGCGCAGACGATTGGGTTCTCGATTTGGCTGAACCAGCCCATGAAGCGGGTCACGGCCGCGCGCGGAATCCGGTTGGTCAGGAGGAAATTAACGTTCTCCTGCTGGGTAAGGCTCGCGATCAGGCCCTTGGCTGTCATGAATCTGTCAGATGGAGGCGCTAGCGCTTCTGTCATGGATACGTCTCTCCCGATTCTCTCGCTGTCCGCGGCAGTGGTAGCCGGTGCAGTTGCCTTTCCCAAAGTCAAGGCGCGCCTGGAATTGTCGCGGGCCAAGCATCGCTCGCTGACCGGACATTCGAAAATGTCGAAGCGGGTGGCGCGGCTGCTGCCATTCTACGAATTTTCCGCCGACCAATACTTCAGTGCCGACGGCGCGCCACAGGACGTTGCCACCCAGCGCAAGGATGCCTTCTTCGCGCTCGCAAAGCTTTACGCCGAGCGCTACGCCAAGGGGCGCGCGATGACGGCGGAGGCGGCGACCGGCCTCTCCGACCTGCAATTCACCCGCGCCTATCGCGTGCCGTTCCAGTTCTCCCACCTGGTGCAGAAAAATCTCGGCACCTCCGCTTTCGTGGAATCCTCGTCCGGCGTCACAGTGACCGATGTCGACGGCAACGTGTTCTACGATCTCACCGGCTCCTACGGCGTCAACGTCTTCGGCAACGACTTCTACAAGGAATGCATCGAGGAAGGTGAGAAGCGCGCGAAAGCCCTTGGGCCCGTGCTCGGCAGCTATCATCCCGTCGTCGCCGACAATGTGCGGCGCATCTGCGAAATTTCCGGGCTTGACGAAGTTTCCTTCCACATGTCCGGTACCGAAGCGGTGATGCAGGCGGTGCGGCTGGCGCGCTACCACACCAAGCGCACGCATCTGGTCCGTTTCGCCGGCGCCTATCACGGCTGGTGGGGTGACGTGCAGCCCGGTGTCGGCAATCCGGTGTCGCCGCACGAAACCTATACGCTTGCCGAGATGTCGGAGAAGACGCTGCACGTGCTGCGAACGCGGCGCGATATCGCCTGCGTGCTGGTCAACCCGCTGCAAGCGCTGCATCCGAACGCCAACGCGCCCGGCGATTCCGCGCTGGTGGATTCGTCGCGAAAATCGCATTTCGACCGCGAAGCCTACACCGCGTGGCTTCAAGAGTTGCGCAAGGTCTGTACGATGCGCGGCATCGTCCTGATTTTCGACGAGGTATTTCTCGGCTTCCGGATCGCTGCCGGCGGCGCGCAGGAATATTTCGGCGTTCGCGCCGACATGGTGACCTACGGCAAGAGCCTTGCCGGCGGCCTCCCCATCGGCGTCGTCTGCGGCAAGAAGGAACTGATGCGCCGCTTCCGCGACGATCGTCCGGCCGACGTCTGTTTCGCCCGCGGCACCTTCAACTCGCATCCCTATGTCATGACCGCGATGGACGAGTTCCTGTCGCGTCTTTCGAGCCCGAACTTCCGCGGCATCTATGATCGCCTGGACGAGACCTGGAACGGCCGCGCCGCTGATCTCAACGCGCGCTGTGAGCGGGAAAACCTTCCCGTTCGCATCAGTAACCTGTCCTCGGTCTGGACGGTGCAATATACCGAGCCGTCCCGGTACAACTGGATGTTCCAGTATTATCTCCGCGCCGAAGGGCTGGCGCTGAGCTGGGTCGGCACCGGCCGGTTCATCTTCAGCCTGAACTACACCGACGCGGATTTCGCCGAGGTCGAGCAGCGTTTTGTCACGGCTGCGCAAAAGATGAAGCGCGACGGCTGGTGGTGGCATCCGCCCACGCTCACCAACAAGGCGATCCGCCGCCAGATCCTCAAAGAAATGCTGAGAAGCAAGTTCGGGCGCTGAGGCTAAGGCCTTTTCGCCGCATTGCCCCAGCCTCGTCGACACGTCGTCGTTCCGGGATGGTCCGAAGGACCAGACCCGGAACCTCGAGATCCTCCGATGTGCAGTTGCACATCGGAGTTCGATGCTTTGCATCGCCCCGGAATGACCGGGCAAAAACAGATGCCCGGCACAAGGCCGGGCATGACGCAGGTTGTAACGGCGCAAAGCGTCGATCTCAGGCGTGCTCTTCAACGAGCGCGTTGTGCTCGATGATGTCGAGGCCCGGATCGATCAGTTCGCCGCGCATCAGCGCCAGCGGCGCCTTGCAGTAGATCTTGAAATCGTTGAAGGGGTCGGTGAGGATCTTGGTCATCCAGACGAGACCGGTTTCGACGTCGCGGATGAAGAAGAGCTGCACGGTGCGGAACAAAAGACCGCCGACGCCGACGAACAGCCAGACCTTGGCGACCTGCCGCATGAAATCGCCGGAGGTGACCCAGGGCTTCACCAGGCCGAACAACGTCGGATCGACATAGAGCACCAGCGGCGAGGCGGCCCAGATCGTCATCAAGACGATCTTGCGCTGCAGGTTATAGCCGACCTTGATCGCTTCCTTGTGCTCGTGGGTCGCGTCGTTGATGTGATCGTAGTCGCGCGGCTCGAAGAAGAAGTGGCCGGCCTGGCGCGAGGTCATCGAGACCAGCCAGCCGATCAGCGCCGACATCAGCGGATCGAAGAACATCATGACATAGCCGATCAGGAAACTCACGGCGCTGACGAAGTGCAGGCTCTGGTTGATCCGGCTGTGGTGATAGTAGCGATGGTCATCCCAGCGCTGGATACGAAGCTGCTCCAGGAAATTCTTGATCATGGTCGTCCTCAAAAAGGTGAGTCGAAGGAACCTTACAGGATTTCGATGTCTGACGTGTGACATCATCATAATGTCACACAACCCAACGCAACCGCACCGTTATAAAACTCAGTCGGGCGAACAAGGCCTTGGCGGCTTAACCGACCGCGGCGACCTTCCGGACCCGCACCAGCGAGAAGTGGCCGAGCGGCGGAATCAGGCGGCGTTCCACCAGTTCGACGTTCTTCGCACTCGAGAGCCAGTTCGTGTAGCGCGACCAGGAAAACTCGGCAGTGCGGAAGCCAAGGTGGCGCACCACCGGCTGCAAGCCCTGCTCGATGAAACGGCGCAGACCGCTATCGGCGCTGACGCGGGTCAGGATGATCAGCTCGCCGTTCGGCCGCAGCACGCGGGCGAATTCGTCAAGAGCGGCTTCCGGGTTCGGCACGGCGGTGACGACGTATTGCGCCATCACGACATCGAAGGAGTTGTCTTCGAATTCGAGCTTCTCGGCGTCCATCACCGCGAGACCCTCGACGTTCTTCAGTTTCTGCTCGGCAACGCGCTTTCTCGCCTTGTTGAGCATCGCTTCGGAAATATCGGTGCCGAACAGGCGCACATGCGGCGCATAGAGCGGCAGCGAAATGCCGGTGCCGACACCGACTTCGAGCACGCGCCCGCCGAGCTTGTTGGTCGCCTGGATCGCGGCGTCGCGACCCTTTGAGAACACGCCGCCGAACACCAGGTCGTAAATCGGCGCCCAGCGGTCATAGGCCTGTTCGACCATCTCGCGATCGAAATCCAGTTCGGTAGCGTCGTCCAGCTTGATGCTCTCTGCCATGTTCGCTTTCTCGTTTTTCCTCGTAAGAGACCAGTCCGGCTCTGCCGTATCCAGCCTCCATTGTTTGGTTTAAAGCCCCTTAGCCGCCCACCGCGTGACTTTCGGCTGCGATCGGCACGGTGCGAGGGGGCCTGCTCGGCTGCAACGCACTCAAATTACCGATGAACTGCCGCGCACTGTTTTCCCACGAACGCTCCAGCGCGAAATTGCGGCAGGTTTCGCGCGACATGTTGAGCGCGCGCAGGCACGCGGCCCGCAAATCCTTGTCCAGCGCCCCGATCGGATGGTCAGCGATCACGTCGATCGGTCCGGTCACCGGGAACGCCGCAACCGGCGTACCGCACGCGAGCGCTTCCAGTTGCACGACGCCAAACGTATCGGTGAGGCTCGGGAATACGAAGACGTCGGCGGCCGCCAGATGCGCGGTCAGGTCCGCGCCTTTCTTTTCGCCGAGGAATTTAACGTCGGGATATTTCTGCTCGAGTTCGCGGCGCTGCGGCCCGTCGCCGACCACGACCTTCGATCCCGGCAAATCCAGCGACAGGAACGCCTCGATGTTCTTCTCGATCGCGACCCGCCCCATGGTCATGAAGATCGGGCGCGGCAGGTCGATGAAAGCCGGGTGATCCGGATTGAACAGTTCGGTATCGACGCCACGTCCCCAGAAACCGAGCTTGCCGAAGCCACGGGTCGCGAGCTCATTATAAAGAGAGGGAACCGCCACCATCGTCGTGGCCGCCGCGTTATGGAAGTGACGCAGGATCGCATAGGGAACGGCCGCCGGAATGATCGAGCGGACCGCGATATATTCCGGAAAGCGCGTTGTATAAGACGTGGTAAAGGCAAGGCTGCGGCGCCGGCAATAGCCCCTCACCGCCCAGCCGATCGGGCCTTCGGTGGCGATGTGGATGGCCTCTGGGGCGATAGCCTCGATACGCCGCGCGATCTCGCGCCGGTTCGTCCACGCGATGCGCAAACCCGGATAGGTCGGCAGCTCCATCGAGGGAAAACCCTCGGGCGTCAGAAATTCAATGTCCCCGCCAAGCGAGCGGGCCGCACGCTGGAGCGAAGTCAAAGTGCGCACCACGCCATTGACCTGCGGGTGCCACGCGTCTGTCGCAATCAGGATTCGCATCGAGGGATGCCTTGTTGATTCTTCAAGGCGCGACGTTGTGCCAGAGATATTTCAAGCGTGTGACGTCACATAGGTTAACGGCCCTCATTTTCGCATCTCCCCTCCGTTTTCTTTCCCGGTTCCCTCCCGCTTCATGACAGTGAGATGAAATAATTCATGAACGCGGTGAAGCCAATTTGGTCCATCGACGAAAATGTCCGGAAATGATTCTCAGTTATGAATCGCTGCCGGTGACGCGACCTGAAACGTTGCGCGAGCGAACCAGGGCAAGCGATCCCAGGCGATCCAGAGAGAGCCGCAAATGTTTGACGCGAGAGTCTTTTTCAGCCGCGCACTTGTCGCAGCCGCATTGACGGCAGGTGTTATCGCCTTGACCGGCCAGGCTGTGGCCGCGCCATTTCCGCTGTTTCCATTGCGATGCCGGAGCCGCCGCAAGCCTCCCAAGGCGCGCCGTCCGACGACGAGGCAGATGCGCCATTCGAACTGCCATCGCGCTTCAAGCGTCAGATCGTCGCATATCCGACACATGAAGCGGCCGGCACGATCATCATCGATACGCCCAACACCTATCTCTATTATGTGCTTGGAGGCGGACAGGCGATCCGTTACGGCATCGGCGTCGGCCGCGACGGCTTTACCTGGTCCGGCACGCAGACGATCACGAAGAAGGCCGAGTGGCCGGACTGGACCCCGCCACCCGAGATGATCGCGCGCCAGCCTTATCTGCCGCGTCAAATGGCCGGCGGTCCTGGCAATCCGCTCGGCGCCCGCGCGATGTATCTCGGCGGCACGGTATATCGCATCCATGGCACCAATGCCCCTTCGACCATCGGCACCCATGTTTCTTCCGGCTGCATCCGCCTGATCAACCCCGATGTCACCGATCTCTATTCGCGGGTGAACGTCGGCACCAAGGTGATCGTGCTGCCGATGGACCGCCGCGCGGAGAATGCGTTCGGCGGGCTGGGATGGTCTTAATCCTCATGGTGAGCAGCGCGTCTTAGCGCGTCTCGAACCATGAAGCCATGATGGCCTTCATCCTTCGAGACGCGGCCGCAGACAAGTTTACGCAGACTGCGTACACTTGCCTGCCGCTGCTCCTCGGGATGAGATTGCGGCTCCTTTATGGACTAAACTTCCCGATTCTTGATGTGGGGCAGACGATCTTCAAGGGGGACCAAACCGCCATCAATAATGAAAAACTCGGTATCCGCCGCGCCGTCCCTGTGCTGCTTTGCCTTTTGATATGCCGGACTTTCATACCAAGCCCTAGCTGCCGCGACATCGGGAAATTCAATCAGGACGACGCCCTCGAGCGACCCCATCAATTCTAGTGGCGCGAGCGCTGTATAGATGGAAAGGAATTTGGCGCCCCACCCCTCAAAAGTCGGGCCGGCTGCCTTCCAATACGCTTCCAGCTTTTGTCGATCATGCACGCTTCTGTTCAGGGCAATCATGTAAGCAGGCATTGTTCGCTCCCACGGGCGCGCTGCTAAAATATGCAGACAAAGTCTTAGCTCGACGGCCATGGCGCGCTCGAACGTCTTGCTAGTCAATAAGTATCGGCATTGGGTCCGAATCGGAAGTGGTCTCGCTTAACCGATAAGTCTGGTGCGTGAGGCACGCTCCCTGACCATGGCGCGGCGCTTATGTCAGACGAATGGAAGCCGATTGACGCGCCCCAGCGCCTCGTATTTATTTCATTCGCGGCATTTAATTTTTTGCATTTGAGCGAATACGGGGGTTTGGGTCATGGGGTTCATTGAGTCCGTAAAATCCGTCTACTCAAAATATTTTACATTCAGCGGCCGCGCGAGCCGATCGGAATATTGGTGGTTCCAGCTTTTCTATCTCATCGTCATCATAGGCATCAGTTTTGTCTCGTACGCCGTCGCGGACACCAGCGGCGATGGCGGTTTGAGCGCCCTCCTGCTGATTTGGCAACTGGGCAATATCGTACCCCTTCTCGCCGTTCAGGTCAGACGGCTGCATGACATTGATCGTTCCGGCTGGTGGTGCCTTGTGGCGCTCGTTCCCCTCGTGGGCTGGCTTGTCCTGCTCGTCTGGGATTGCACACAAGGTAGCGAATGGGACAACGATTACGGCCCGGACCCGCTGGCGCCACCACATCTGGCATCGCCATGAGATCGGGGCGCTGAACGCCGGCGCTCTTCTTCAGAGCTCTTGGGAGAGGATAGGCAAAGCGAAAGCTCGCGTTGCCCCGGATCCGCGCGCCTGGTAACGCGCCGTCTCACGAGGCGGGCTTCGCCTCCTCGCCTTTCCAAACGGTAATGATGCGACCACATTGCCGCCGCCCCCTTAGGCGATAGGGCCCCTGGAACCGGGGTAGCGCCCTCCACGGTAGCCCTATAGAGTCCTGTCAGATTTGTCCGGGGGGACGATGCGGCCGAAGATCATTTTGCTCGCGATCGCGGTGGTCGCGGTCTCGTTTGTCGTCACCTTGAAAGCGGTGGACTGGTTTTCACCGCGTGGTGGCGACGGCTCCCGGCCGACTGAGGCTAACCTTCCGCCGTTGCCGCCGGCCCCCCGCAGTTCCGTGATCCTGGCCCAGGTCACCATTCCCATCAGCGCGATCCGCGACGCGGCCGAGCGTGGCGCGCCGCGCACCTTTGCCGGCAAGGCCGACAATCCGGTAGCGCAAGTACTGCAAAACGCCGATATCGGCTGGACCGCCTCGCGCGGGCCGCTTTCCGTCACCGGCGGCCAGGACGTGCTCTCGCTGAACACCGCGCTCACCGGAAAACTGAACGTCACGGGCTCGCTGGCGGCCAAGACCACCGGCGCGGTCGGAGACGCCATCGGCGGAATCCTTGGCACCGATGTCGGCAAGCAGATCGGCAGCATCAACATCAAGTCGGTCAATGCCTCCGCCGATATCAAGGGCAGCGTGAGCGTGACGGCGCGGCCGAAGTTCGCCGCCAACTGGCGCATCGAGCCCAACCTCAACGGCCAGGTCAATCTCGGCGACACCAGCCTGTCGGTGGCCGGCGCACGCCTCAACGTGCCCACGCAGATCAAGCCGGTGATCGACAAGAACGTCGCCGACCAGATTGCGACCGCCGGCAACCGCATCCGCAACGATCCCTCGTTCGAGCGCAATGCGCGCATTCAATGGGCCAAGGCCTGCCGCTCGATTCCCTTGCAAACCAGCAGCACATCGGCGCCGTCGCTTTGGCTCGAATTACGGCCGACGCGCGCGGTGGCGGTGCAGCCGAACGTCAGTGCGAGCGCGATCACCATGACGCTCGGCATCGAGGCGGAAACCCGCATCACGCCGAAACAGACCACGCCGCTGTGCCCCTTCCCCGACAAGCTCTCCGTGGTGCCGCCGACGCAGCCGGTCGTGGCCATCGGAATCCCGATCGACATTCCCTTTGCCGACGTCGACAAAATCGTGGAAGCGCAACTGATCGGCCGCACCTTTCCCGAAGACGGATCGAGCTCCGTGAATGTGACCGTGAAGCGGGCGCTGGTTTCGGCCTCCGGCGACCGGATGCTGATCTCGCTCCTGATCAACGCCAGGGAAAAAACCAGTTTCTTCTCATTCGGCGGTGAAGCGACCGTTCATATCTGGGGCAAGCCGGTACTCGATCAGGCGAGCCAGATCCTGCGGCTCACCAATGTCGAAATGGGGGTGGAATCGGAAGCCGCCTTCGGGCTGCTGGGCGCCGCGGCGCGCGCCGTGATGCCGCGTCTGCAAAAGACGCTGGCCGAAAAGACCACGGTGGACCTCAAGCCGTATCTCGGCGATGCGCAGAAAATGATCGCCGGCGCGGTCTCGGATTTGCAGAAAAGCCAGGACAGCGTGCGGGTCGCGACCGAAATCAACAACCTCGCTTTGGCCGACATCGCCTACGATTCCACGACGCTGCGCCTGATCGCCGAGGTCTCCGGCACCATCAACGTCACCGTGGCGGTGCTGCCAGGGTTTTAGACCTGCAAATCTGTTGCGCACCCCATCTGAGGAGCGGCCCTTCGCCGCGTCTCGAAGGATGAGAGGGATTACGGGCCTCATGGTTCGAGACTGCGAAAGCGCCTCCTCACCATGAGGATCCAAGATACCGCCAGAATTTATGACCTGGTCTCGAGGATGCGCCCCCTTTTCAGGCTTTGCGGGCGAACGCCAAGACGGGTAAAAGAGGAACAAATAAAGCAAAACACCAGAGGGAGACGGAACCATGAAATCGCTTGCAGCCATGTTGCTGGCCGGACTTGCTCTCGCCGCGTCCGGCGGGCCTTCGAATGCGCAAATTTCCGACGACGTCGTCAAGATCGGCGTCCTGACCGACATGTCGAGCCTTTATGCCGACGCCACCGGCAAGGGTTCGCTCGCCGCCGTGCAAATGGCGGTCGCCGATTACGGCGGCAAGGTAAAGGGCAAGCCGGTCGAGGTGGTCTATGCCGACCACCAGAACAAGCCCGATGTCGGCGTTTCCATCGCCCGCAACTGGTATGACAACGAGAAGGTCGACGCGATCTTCGACGTGCCGACCTCTTCGGTCGCGCTGCCGATCTCGGCGCTGACGCGCGAGAAGAACAAGATCAACATCAATTCCGGCGGCGGCACCTCCGACCTCACCGGTGTCGCCTGCTCGCCCAATACCGTGCACTGGACCTACGACACCTATTCGCTTTCCAACGTCGCCGGCAAGGCGATGGTCAAGCGCGGTGAAGACACCTGGTTCTTCGTCACCGCCGACTACGCGTTCGGCCAGGCGCTGCAACGCGACGCCGCCAACGTCGTCAAGGAAAACGGCGGCAAGGTGCTGGGCGACGTTCGCCATCCGCTGAACTCGTCGGACTTCTCCTCCTTCCTGCTGCAAGCCCAGGCCTCCAAGGCCAAGGTGATCGCGCTGGCCAATGCCGGCGGCGACACCACCAACGCATTGAAACAGGCGGCCGAGTTCGGCATCACCGACGCCGGCCAGAAGATGATTGCGCTGTTGCAGGAGATCACCGACACGCATTCGCTCGGCGTCAAGGCGACTCATGGCCTGATCGTCACCGACGCCTTCTATTGGGACATGAACGACGAGACCCGCGCCTTCTCCAACCGCTTCAACGAGAAGGTCGGTCACATGCCGACCATGATCCAGGCCGGACTTTATTCGGCCACCATGCATTACCTGAAGGCGATCGACGCCATCGGCACCGACGACCCGCAGAAGGTGATGGCGCAGATGCGCGAGACGCCGATCAACGACTTCTTCGCCAAGAACGGCAAGATCCGGATCGACGGCCGCATGGTCCACGACATGTACCTGTTCGAAGTCAAGAAGCCCGAGGAATCGAAGGGTGAGTGGGACCTCTACAAGCTGCTCGCCACCGTTCCCGGCGACGAGGCGTTCCGCCCACTCGACAAGGGCAATTGCCCGCTGGTGAAGACGAACTGAACTCCTCGGGCCTCATGGTTCTCCCGGCGATGCAAGGCATCGTCCGTAGACGCCGCGCTAACGGCGCGGCTCCTCACCATGAGGGTTGAGTTCACGTCGAGAATGACGACCTCATCCCGAGGAGGCGCGTGAGCGCCGTCTCGAGGGATCAGACGAAAACGGATCAAACAAAAAGCGCGCCCGGCAACAAAACCGGACGCGCTTTTTTCGTCTATACGCTCGCCCGACTTTAAGCTCAGGCTCCCTCAAACTTGAACGAGACCTTCAGTTTGGCGCGATAGGCTTCGATCTTGCCCTTGGCATCCAGTTGCAGATCGAGTTGCACCACTTCAGCAACCCGAAGATCCCGGAGCGATTTTCCGGCCCGGTTGACAGCCGCCGCGGATGCTTTCTCCCAGGATTCCTTGCTGGTGCCTATCAGCTCGATGACCTTGTAGACGCTCTCAGCCATGTCGTCCTCCCGTTCGATGTTAGGCAGGACGTTAGGTGCTCCTGCCACTGGGGAGCGTAACATCGGGAACTCAGCCCTGAAAGGCGCAAGTCTTCGAAGCAAGTCCGCGAACAGCCCCCAAAACACAAACGCGCCCGGCAAAACCGGGCGCGCCTGTTATGATTGTTGTGTCGACCCTGAACGCCGCTTCACTCCGAATATTTGAATTCGGGCATTGCCTTCAGTTCATCCCGGTTGGCATTGAACACCGCGTGGTCCGGATACCAGGGATTTGGCTTGGACGACGCCGTCGAAGCAGAACCGGTGGTGGTCGGAGGGCTAGCCGGGCGGGTCATCGCCCCGCCTGCACCCGGCGCGCCGGCGACACCGGCCGTGCCGGTATAGGCCACGGGCTCATTGACGAATTTGATCTTGTCGAGCGGAACCGCAACAAGATGCGCGCCCATGCCGAGGAAACCACCGACGCCGAGCACGACCGCCTTGATATTCCCATTCTTGTCCATCAGGAGATCATTGATCGAGCCGAGGCTCTCATTGTTCTCATTATAGACGTTGAGGCCGACGACCTTCGAGGCGCGCCAGTCACCTTGCAGCTCGGAATTCGATATCGTGTTTGACGCCGTGGTGGCGCGATCGGTGGTGGCGGTCGGGGTTTGCGCCGACGCGATCGTTGCAAGCAACGCGGTTCCGGCCAAAGCAGCCGTGACAGTTTTTGCGAACATGTGTTTTCTCCCTGAAAAAATTATCAGGAGAAAACACGCTGCCGCTGTCGCCGTTCCGTTGTTCCCGTAATTTCGGCCGATCGATCGGCGGAACCAAAGTTCCCCATCATCAATCGCGTGGATCGCTGCTTTGCAACTTCAACCGCTCGCCAACGCGGGAGAAGATTCGATGACGTGCACCCGCGCGCTTTCCACCCCGGCGACAGGCGCCACAACGGCGCGAAACTCAACGCCATACAATTTGATCGTCGGCGACACGCCAAAATAATTGCTGCCAAACACTTTCATGCGCCGCTCGAGCTCGGCTCTCGAAATATCGAGCGGGATCTCGCACATTGCGAGATAGTCCTTGCGCGAATTTTTCCGGTTGCCCCAGGGAACGCCGAGCGACGGCAGCAGCGCAACATTGCACGCCAGCTCTCTCGCCATTCGCCAGAACAGAAAGGCGAGGCGCGCATAGGCCATGCCCTCGAGGCCGAACACCGATGTGTCCGGCGGGATCGGAAACAGCGCGAGATCGATGATCGGTCCGGCATCAACCTTCTCGACCATGATATGGACGGTCGCGCCGAATTCGTCGGCCTGGTCGTAGAGCGCAAAATGCGCCGGCGCCCAGCCGGGATAGTTCGGTGGACCGGGGTGAAAATTGACGGCGCCGTAGCCGAGCTGGTCCAGGATCGACCTGGGCACGATCACCGGCGTCACGAAGGCGATCAGTCGCGAGCGCCGCAGCACGTCGCTGCCCAGCGCGGCCAATTCCTCAGCCCGCTCGATCATCAGGACCGTGAGATGCGGATTGTGCCCCGTCAGGGCGCCCGGCAGGGCCTCCCGTTCGACCGGACCGGCCAGGAGAATGATGGTGTCGAACATGCGACGTTCCGGCCGCCGGCCTCAAAGAGTTAAAGATTTGCTACCGCATCGCCTCATGGCGGGTTTAAGATCGTCTTAATGGGGTTAACGATTTCCTAAAATTAACTTATGACATGTTGCCTGCTGTTGCGCTGGAAGTTTCAGAAATATAGAGAAACAAAAAAGGGGTTCTGTTGCCTGAAATCTAAGGCAAAGAACTGAGATGCCCCCTGTGCCGCCAAACATTCTGGTCGTTGAAGACGATCGCGAAACGCGGGCGCTGATTGCGAAATATCTCCGCAACAACGCCTGCAACGTGACAACCGCCAATGACGGGCGCGAGATGGCGCGCGCCATGACCGACCACCGCGTCGATCTTGTCATTCTCGACGTGATGCTGCCGGGCGAAGACGGCTTGAGCCTGTGCCGCAAGATTCGCGGCGAGTCGCAGGTGCCGATCATCATGCTGACCGCGCGCGGCGAGGACGTCGACCGCATCCTCGGCCTTGAAATGGGCGCCGACGATTATCTGGCGAAACCGTTCAATCCCCGTGAGCTGTTGGCCCGGATCAATGCCGTGCTGCGCCGCCAGGCCGCGGCGCAAACCGCGAGCGCCGTGATGGGCGCAACCACGCTGACCTTCCAGGGCTGGCGGATCGATTTTCGCCTGCGCGAGTTACGCAATCCCGCCGGCGCGCGGGTCGCGATGACATCGGCCGAATTCGATCTGCTGCGTGCTTTCTGCGAACGCCCGGGCCGGGTGTTGTCGCGCGACAGCCTGCTCGATCTGACGCAAGGGCGCAGCGCCGGCTCATTCGAGCGCTCGATCGACGTGCTGGTCAGCCGCATCCGCCGCAAGATCGAAACCGATCCGCAGGATTCCAGCATGATCAAGACCGTGCGCTCGGGCGGATATCTGTTTACGCCGACGGTGGAGGCGGCTGCGGCCTCGCTCGACGGCGTCAAATGAAGCTGGCCGATTTCCTGAACTTGCGGACCATCGGCGGTCAGATCGCGGCGCTGGTGATCGCATCGACCGTCGCCATTCACCTGATCCTGACCGGCATCTTTCTGGTCAGCCGTCCGGACCAACCCGATCCGGGTATCGATCGCGGTCACGCCCAGTTTGCTGCAGCCGTGCAACTGATCGGGGCCGCCGCGCCCGCCGACCGGCCGCGGCTGATGGCCGACGTCGCCCGCGCTTTTCCCAAGCTCGATGTCCAGCCTCTGCCACCGGGGCCGATTCCAGAAGCAAGCGACCCCGAAGGGCTCGATCTGCGCAGCCTGCACCGGCGGCTCGACTCTAGCTATCGTATCTTTTCGCTGGCCAGTGAACAAAACCGCCACAAGGTCGGCATCGCGCTGCCCGACGGCACGATGATTTCGGCGCGGGTGTTGCGTGATACATGGTCACGGCCGTTCTGGATCGGGTCTTGGGCGGCAACCCTGTTGTTTGCGATCGTCAGCGTCAGCCTGCTCAGCCTGTGGGCGGCCCGCGCACTGACGGCGCCGCTATCGGCCTTTGCCAAGGCGGCCGAGAATTTCAGCGTCAACGGCGCGGCCTCGGCGCTACCCGAGCGCGGGCCGGAAGAAATCCGCTCCGTTGCGAAAGCGCTCAACCGGATGCGCGAACGCATCACCACCTTGATCGACGACCGCACCAAGATGCTGGCTGCCATCAGCCACGACCTGAGGACGCCGATCACGCGGATGCGGCTGCGGGCCGAGTTCATCGAGGATGAAGTGCATCGCCACCGCATGATGAGCGATCTCGACCAGATGCGCTCGATGCTGGAATCGGTACTGTCCTTCCTGCGCAACGACCGCAAGCTCGAAGCGATGACGCTCACCGACATCGCCTCCACGCTGCAACTCGTCGCCGACCAATATGCCGATATCGGCCACAAGGTGACCTACGAGGGTCCGCAACATGCCATGGCCACCGTGCGGCCGGACGACCTGACACGCAGCGTCACCAACCTCGTGGAAAATTCCGTCAGGTACGGCGCGCTCGTGACCGTTCGCCTCACGACCTCGACCGAGACCGCCACCATCGAAGTCGAGGACGACGGTCCCGGAATTTCCGATGCCCGCAAGGAAGTGATGCTCGAGCCGTTCGTGCGCGGCGACGACGCCCGCAACATGGACGATACGACCGGCTTCGGGCTTGGCCTTTCGATTGCACGCGCCGTCGCGCTGGCACATAGCGGCAAGCTGTCGCTGCACGACCGGCAGCCGCACGGACTTGTCGTGCGTATCGAACTGCCGGTTCGTCAACCGAGTCGGATCAACCAGCAAGCAGCGGAGTAAGCTTTCGGTCTTTACGCCGCGATCGCTTCGCCGTCGGTCTCTTCCAGATCGAAATAGGCCACCGCCTCGAAACGGTAGTCGCAGGCCATGCAGCGCCAGAGATAGAAGGTGCGGCCGGGTTCGGCCTCGACCCATTCCGGCAGGGCGATCGATCTGCCGCATTGGGCGCAGGGATTTTCCCGAGGCAACGAACGGAATCCGATTCCGGCCATGGCGTATCTCCCGTATCTCAATTTTCTGACGTGGTATTTGAACTCGCGCGCGAAACGCGATTGCGACAGCGATGCTGTCAGAACTTCTCGCGCCGACGCATGGTGTTGTGAAACGGCAATTGGGCAATTCAACGGCGGAGATTCATAAGACGTCATTCCGGAGCGCGAGTGAAACGAGCGAGTCCGGAATCTCGAGATTCCGGACTCGATGCTTCGCATCGCCCCGGAATGGCAGGAGTCATTACTTCCCTTGCGGCTCCACCGAGGGTTCCACCGTGTGCAACGCCCCCGCCTTGCGAAGGTGGATCGTGGCGATCTCGTCGCTATAGACCTTTTGCCAGCCGTCGATGTGATCGAGCAGCTTGGTCGCCGCACTCTGCGTGCGCATCAGCGTCGCCTGGATCTGATACTCCGACAGCAGGCGGAACAGATTGTCCGGCTCCATCAGGCCGGAAGCATTGTTGTGATCGACAAAGAATTTCTCGCCGTAGAGTTCGGTGCGGCCGTCGATGAAAGGCGCGACACCGCTGGCGATCAGATAGCCGCCGAAATCGTAGTCGTTGAAGACGCGCTCGACATTGAGCTTCTTCAACTCCGTAACTGCTGCGACCGGCGAGTTCGCCGTATTCGGCGCAAAGCGGTGCATCGCCGCAAAGCTCAGCGTTCCCGCCGCCAGCAGCACCGCAAGGCCGGCCGCCATCATGCCGCGAATGGGCCTCAATGAATGTGAGGACACAGCTTTCATGCCGCCGATCTGGGCCGCCAAGGGCCCTGCAAGAACGAGCGGCGACAGCAGCGCCAGAATTTCCGCGGCGCGCCCCTGCGACAGCGCCATGTGAACAAGCCCGAGCAGGATCACGATGCGCATCGGCGGCAGGCGGATGCCGCGATAAAGCGAAAGCCCGATGGCGCCGAGCAGGCAGATTTCGAACGGATGCAAAGTGGTGAAATCGGCTGCGCGCCATTCGGTGATCAACGGCAAGGCGCTGCCGAGCGCCAAAATCTTCCGCGACGCGAGCAGCGATTCCCAGCCATAGGGCGTGCAGCAACTGACGGCGAGCGCGAGTGCGGCAAAGACAGCCCATCGGACCGCGAGCGCGATCCTGTTGCGGGCTTCCGCTTCGATTACCGCATCAAGCGCGATCGGCGCCATCATCACGAGGCCGAAAACAAAGCCACCATGGACGTTGGCCCAGAGCGCCATTGCCGGCAGCAGCCAGAATGAAGGCGCCCCACGCCGGTCGGCGGCCGCGATCAGTTCGCCGATCCAGACAACCATGATCGGCAAGGCCAGCACATGCGGCCGTGCCAGAAGATGCGGCGCCGTCAGCGCCAGCGCCACGGCGACAAATACGAGTGCCGCGCTATCGCTCAAGCTGCGGACGAGATACCGCGCCAAAAGCGCGAACGTTGCGCTACTGGCTGCGGCGGCCAGAACCACCGGCCCGGTCCAGCCGAACCACGCATAGATCTGCGCGTAGAGAACCTGCGCCAGCCACTGCGTCGAAATCCAGGGCGTGCCTCGCATGGTGAAGGAGTAGGCGTCGGTGTGAGGCACCGCGTGATGATCGAGTATCCATTGCCCGACCGTGATCTGCCACTGCGTGTCGGGATCGAGCAGCAGCCGATCGCCGCTGATGATGAGCACCGCATAGGTCACGATGCCGACCCATAGCGGCAGCGAGCCACGCATGGTTTTTGCGTCTGGCGCAGTATGGGTGACGGCCAAGGTCATGGCGGATTGCCGGTTCCTATCGGAATTTCGGACCAATCGAAGCACAGCAGGGCATAATTCCCGGTAAACCGGCGAGGTTGGATTCGCCCGCCTGGCCGAAACAAAAGCCGGCTTTTCGCCATATCAATAAGGTCAATTGCGGCCGCTCATGCGGTTTGCACCGCCCGAAAGGCCCTCTCATGAAGCGTCTGTTAACCCTCGCATCGCTTGCTCTGGCGGCCGCCCTGATTTTCCCTGCCGGCGCCCACGCCCAGCGCAGCCAATATGAGGAAATGGTGGCGCGGCACGCGCAGGCCAACGGTGTACCGGTCGCGCTGGTGCATCGGGTGATCGTGCGCGAGAGCCGTTACAACGCCGGTCTGGTCGGGCGCGGCGGAACGATCGGCCTGATGCAGATCAAGCTCGCGACCGCGCGCAGCCTTGGCTACACCGGCTCGGCCGAAGGCTTGCGCGATCCCGATACCAACCTGGCTTACGCGGTGAAGTATCTCGCAGGCGCCTATCATGCCGCAAACGGCGATCACGACCAGGCGGTTCACTACTATGCCAGCGGCTATTACGAGGTCGCCAAGCGGCGGCGGCTCAGGTCTCGCGTCCCGGATACGATGCAAAGTGACGACAGGGTACGAAATGACGTCATGCCCCGCTGAGCCGTGTCCCGGATGCGGTGCGGCATGAAATGACGCGCCGCTAAGCCGGGACCCACCAGGTACCGCTTGCAACATGGACCCCGGATCAGCAATGCACCGCTGACGCGCTGCATTGCATCCGGGGCACGCGAGAGATAGCGCGTTGACACCCAGCCACATCGGCTTACATTAGCCCTGTTCCGAGGGGAGCTCCGATGAGGAGCTGAGAGACCACATCCTCTGGTCCCGTTTTGTTGGGCCAAGAGACCGTGGTGACCCTTTGAACCTGATCCGGGTCATGCCGGCGAAGGGACAGGGATGTACCAGAGTTCGACTAACCCACGGGGGCAATCCCCGATTTCCGTTATCGGTGCCGGCGTCGCAGGCGCCTGGCAGGCATTATTGTTCGCCCAAGCGGGCCGTAGTGTCACGCTACACGAGCGCAGTGACACCGCGATGACGCAATCCACCAGCCACTGGGCCGGCGGCATGCTCGCGCCTTATTGCGAGGCTGAAGGCTCTGAACCCGTGATCGTGCGGCTCGGCCTGCGCTCCTTAAAGCTCTGGCGCGATTATTTTCCGGAAACTTCTTTCAACGGCTCGCTGGTGGTGGCGCATGCGCGCGACCGCGCCGACTTCGAACGCTTCGCGCGGCTGACATCGGGTTATCAAAGGCTGGACGCGGATGGCGTCCGCGAAATCGAACCTTCGCTGGAGGGGCGTTTTCGGGAAGGGCTGTTCTACGCCGACGAAGGCCATGTCGAGCCGCGAAGAATCCTGCCTGAACTGCACGCGCGCATTCGCGCAGCCGGCGGCCAAATCGAATTCAATAGCGAGGTCGAGCCGGACGATATCGCGGGCGTCGTGATCGATTGCCGCGGGCTCGCCGCGCGCAAGCAGCAAGGCGAGCTTCGCGGCGTCAAGGGCGAACTCATCCTGATCGAAACCGACGAGGTCGAACTGTCGCGTCCGGTGCGGCTGATCCATCCGCGCTTTCCGCTCTATGTGATTCCGCGCGGAGATCACCGCTTCATGCTCGGCGCGACCTCGATCGAAAGCGAAAGCTCCGGCGTCAGCGTCCGCTCCGCGCTGGAGCTGCTTGGTGCGGCCTATGCGGTGCATCCGGCGTTTGGCGAGGCGCGTATCCTTGAATTCGGCTCGGGACTTCGTCCGGCCTACCCTGACAACCTGCCGCGCATCGCGGTGAACAACGAGAAGATCGCGGTGAACGGCCTTTATCGCCACGGCTTTTTGCTGGCGCCAGCGCTTGCCGAGCTCACGCTCGGCTATGTCGAGCGCGGCACCATCGACAATGAGGTGATGCAATGCGCGTGATCGTCAACGGCGAAGCGCGCGAGATCGCCGCGACACGTGTCGATGCGCTGCTCGGCGAACTCGACTATGAGGGCACGCATTTTGCGATCGCGGTGAATTACGACGTGCTGCCGAGGAGCCGCTGGGGCGAGACGCAACTCAAGGCCGGCGACGAGATCGAGATCATCACGCCGCGACAGGGAGGGTGAGGATGACATCCATGCTTCACCACACTCCGCCGTCATCGCCCGACTTGATCGGGCGATCCAGTATGCCGCGAATTGTCCGCTTAATCTCTTCTGCTCTGGAATACTGGATCCCCGCCTTCGCGGGGATGACGACCTGTGATTCGGGATACTGAGATGCCACTCACCTTCTACAACCGCGAATTCACCTCCCGCCTCCTGATCGGCACGGCGCTGTATCCCTCGCCTGCGATCATGCAGAACGCGATCCGCGCCGCGGGCAGCGAAATCGTCACGGTGTCGCTGCGGCGCGAGGCGGCCGGCTCCAAGACCGGCGATGCGTTCTGGTCGCTGATCCGCGAGCTTGGCGTGACGGTGCTGCCGAATACCGCCGGTTGCCGCAGCGTGCGCGAAGCGGTGACAACAGCCAAACTCGCGCGCGAACTCTTCGGCACGTCCTGGATCAAGCTCGAGGTGATCGCCGACAACGACACGCTGCAGCCGGATGTGGTTGGCCTGGTCGAAGCCGCAGATATTCTGATCAAGGACGGCTTCGAGGTGTTCCCCTACTGCACCGAGGATTTGTCAGTCGCGATGCGGCTGGTGGATGCCGGCTGCAAGGTGGTGATGCCCTGGGCCGCGCCGATCGGCAGCGCAAAGGGCGTTATCAACCCCGATGCGCTGAAACTGCTGCGCGACCGTCTCCCGGATATCACGCTCGTGGTCGATGCCGGGTTGGGCGCGCCGAGCCACGCCGCCCGCGCGCTCGAACTCGGCTATGACGCCGTGCTGCTCAACACCGCGATTGCAAAGGCCGCCGACCCCGTGGCGATGGCAACAGCCTTCCGTCAAGGCGTCGAGGCCGGCCGCACCGCCTTTGAAGCGGGCCTCATGGAAGCCCGCGACTTCGCCTCTCCTTCAACCCCTGTCGTTGGGACCCCGTTCTGGCATGCCGTATCCTGATCGTTTTTATCCCGTCGTCGATAGCGTCGCCTGGGTCGCGCGGCTCGCATTGCTTGGCGCCGGCACGATTCAGCTGCGCGCGAAAAAACTTGGCGAAGCGGACGCGTTGCAGACCGTGAAAGACGCGCTCGACGTGATCAGCGGCACCCGTGCAAAGCTCGTGGTCAATGACTACTGGCGCGCGGCGATTGAGGCTGGTGCCAGGCATCTGCATCTCGGACAGGAAGATCTGGCGGACGCCGATGTCGCGGCTATTCGCGAGGCCGGGCTCACGCTCGGCATTTCCACCCATGATGATGCGGAGCTTGAGACCGCGCTCGCCGCCAAGCCCGATTATGTCGCGCTCGGCCCGATCTTTCCGACCACGCTGAAGTCGATGCGCTTCGCGCCGCAGGGCATCCCGAAGATCACCGAGTGGAAGAAGCGCGTCGGTGAGATTCCGCTGGTCGCGATCGGCGGCATCAAACTCGAACACGCTAGCGAAATTTTTGCCGCCGGCGCCGACTCGATCGCGGTGGTTTCCGACATCACCCAGAACGCCGATGCCGATCAGCGCGTGCGCGCCTGGCTCGGATTGAAGGAGGCGGCGTGATGATTCATTCGCCTACTGCCGTCAGTAAAGTTCACGTCGTCATTCCGGGGCGATGCAAAGCATCGAACCTGGAATCTCGAGATTCCGGGTCTGGTGCTTATGTACCATCCCGGAATGACGACAAGTAATCAAAGGAGGACGCCATGAACATTCGCTCCAATCCCGACACGACCCTTCCCGCCGTGACCACGGGCCCGCTGCCCTCCTCGCGCAAGATCTTCGCAACGCCGGATGCGGCGGGCGACCTGCGCGTGCCCTTGCGCGAGATCATGCTCTCCGAAGGCGCGGGCGAACCGAACCTTCCGGTCTATGACACCTCCGGCCCCTACACCGATCCGAACGTCGTGATCGACGTCAATGCCGGTCTGTCCCGCAACCGCACCGCCTGGGTGAAGGAGCGCGGTGGCATCGAGGAATATCAGGGACGCGACATCAAGCCGGAAGACAACGGCAATGTCGGCGCGTCCCACGCGGCCAAAGCCTTCATCGCGCATCACACGCCGCTGCGCGGGCTGGACGGCCACAAGATCACGCAGCTTGAATTCGCCCGCGCCGGCATCATCACCAAGGAGATGATCTATGTCGCCGAGCGCGAGAATCTCGGCCGCAAGCAACAGCTGGAGCGCGCCGAGGCGGCCTTGGCCGACGGCGAAAGCTTTGGCGCCGCGGTGCCCGCCTTCATCACGCCGGAATTCGTGCGCTCCGAGATCGCGCGGGGACGGGCGATCATCCCCTGCAACATCAACCACGGCGAACTCGAGCCGATGATCATCGGCCGTAACTTCCTCACCAAGATCAACGCCAATATCGGCAACTCCGCCGTGACCTCGTCGGTCGAAGAAGAAGTCGACAAGATGGTGTGGGCGATCCGCTGGGGCGCCGACACCGTGATGGACCTCTCGACCGGCCGCAACATCCACACCACGCGCGAATGGATCCTGCGCAACTCGCCGGTGCCGATCGGCACCGTTCCGATCTACCAGGCGCTGGAGAAGTGCGAAGGCGACCCGGTGAAACTGACCTGGGAGCTCTACAAGGATACGCTCATCGAACAGTGCGAACAGGGCGTCGACTACTTCACGATCCATGCCGGCGTGCGCCTGCCCTACATCCACCTCACCGCCAACCGCGTCACCGGCATCGTCTCGCGCGGCGGCTCGATCATGGCGAAGTGGTGCCTGGCGCATCACAAGGAGAGCTTCCTCTACACGCACTTCGACGAGATCTGCGACCTGATGCGCAAATACGACGTGTCGTTCTCGCTCGGCGACGGCCTGCGTCCGGGCTCGATCGCGGACGCCAACGACCGCGCGCAATTCGCCGAACTGGAGACGCTCGGCGAACTCACCAAGATCGCGTGGGCAAAAGGTTGCCAGGTGATGATCGAAGGCCCCGGCCATGTGCCGATGCACAAGATCAAGATCAACATGGACAAGCAGCTCAAGGAATGCGGCGAAGCGCCGTTCTATACGTTGGGCCCGCTGACGACCGATATCGCGCCCGGCTACGACCACATCACCTCGGGCATTGGGGCAGCCATGATCGGCTGGTTCGGCTGCGCGATGCTGTGTTACGTGACGCCAAAGGAGCATCTTGGGCTGCCCGACCGCAACGACGTCAAGGTCGGCGTCATCACCTACAAGATCGCGGCGCATGCCTCCGATCTCGCCAAGGGCCACCCGGCGGCGCAGCTTCGTGACGATGCGCTGTCACGTGCGCGCTTCGACTTCCGCTGGGAGGATCAGTTCAACCTCGGGCTCGATCCGGAAACCGCGCGCGCCTTCCACGACGAGACGCTGCCGAAGGAAGCGCACAAGGTCGCGCATTTCTGCTCGATGTGCGGCCCGAAATTCTGCTCGATGAAGATCACGCAGGACGTGCGCGACTACGCGGCGACCTTGAACGATCCGAACTCGGTCGGGATGTCGGTCTCCGGCACCATCGAGGATGGCATGAAGCACATGAGCGAAAAGTTCAAGGAGATGGGCGGACAGGTCTATCTCGACGCCGAGAAGGTGAAGGAGAGCAACAAGGTGCTTTAAGGAATCTCTCCTTTCTAGTAGAAACGAAACATTGCGGCCGAGAAGGAAAGCTGCTCTGGACGCGTATTTGCAGATTGCGAGTAGGGTTTTGGAGGCTGAGCGACGACCGCTCAGCCCGCGGACTATATTGACCGCGGCTTATCAAAGAGGTCTCGTTCCCAAATATCTACACGGACAAACGCAACACAAGACTCTGCAGGCACGAATTTCGGAAGACATCGTCGACCGACGCGAAACTAGTCTTTTTTTTCGTACGGAACCCGGCAAATTTTTCTTACGGCGCTTTCTTTCGGATCAGAGCGTCCCGGAAGAATTTCGGATAGTCTTTCCAACCCGACGCCGTATCAGGGAATTAATTCGCGGGCCAGCCTTAGCCATCGAGTATCGCCAGCTAAGTAGAATTGCTGAACGAAATGTCCCAATCAGTTGGAAGACGGTTTTGGGGCTTTTGAACGCGGACCATTTTCGCTATGACGATCCGCGGAAGAAGGACACCGACCTCGTTTTTCTGCGATCGTTCGTTTGTGTCTGTCGTGAGCAAGAAATCCTGAGTTATAGGGCTGGTAGATATAGAGAGGACCGAGATAGCTTCTTACTTCGACGCTCGATCGGATTCTCGACATTCATTCACCTAGACGACCGAACCTTGTTCAATTTCAGGGACTTTGGGATCGTCGAGGCCGGCCTTCGCGCTGCACAAATCGACCTGGATATTCCCGCGCCTATTCCTTCAGAACCGCTAAAGGGAAGGCTACGTTACTTCATTTGGCCCACTGAAATCGAAGGACCGTCTCAACTACTGGCGATCATCGATTTCAATTGCCCGCCGTGGTTCGAACCCACTAGGCGACGCTTGGCGCTAAATGACCTCGCTTGGCTTGACGTCTCGAAGCCTGTAAATGACATTGATGATTTCGACCCTTGGTCGAAATTAATATTGCTAGCGCACTTTAGGTCGTACCAACGATTGGATAAAGCGCTTGGTTCGCATTCTCCGCATCCTCGACAAACTAAACGTCGAGTATCTAAAGTCTCAGATTGAATCTGGAGACAGCGCCCGTACAAAAAAGGCGTTGCAACAACTTTGCAAATCTTATCGTGATGGTTATCGCGTAAACCCGAATGAACTAGTCGGGCTCGAGCAGTCCATCGTGGGGCTTCTTTACACGCAAGCTAAAGATGAAAAGATAAGGCGTTGGGCTTTAAATGCCTTAGCCAGACTGGGCCGCGAACCAAATTGCTTGGAAGCGGTTGTCTATGTTCTGAAACAATATAGCCACGAACCTCAAACCAGTGCGGCCGCCATTGCAGCTATCTACAGAATGAGCCGCAAGGCGTCGGCAATACTGAAAAAATTGAGTTTCGACGAGCAGATGACCACCTTGGCCGCGCTCCAACATGTTGACGCAGAAAAGATTGACCTTTCCAGTCTGCCCATCAACGTTGAAACAGCATCGCCTGACCTATTGAAGTTGGCTCTGGTAGTTGTTGGCCTTGATCGTGCTCCTAAGAATTTAATGCATCCTCGCTTGGGCAATGCGGAGCTTGTAAAGGCGCTTGGCGGACATCACGATAATGTCGTCTCTCAGTATACAGTTTGGGCTATCACGGAAAATCCCTCTCTGTCGTTGTCTGATATTGGCATTGATCTCAAGCTAGTTGAAGACCAGCCTTCGAATGTGAAAGCTTGGATTTTTCGACTTATCGCAATGACCCCCGAAGATGCCGAGCGGAATTTTGAATATCTAGAACTTGGGATGCGAGATCCGGATCCTGAAGCTCGATCCGGTCTAGCCTCGGGCTTAAAGGAAACTTATTTTGACGGCCTAGATGCTCTCGTCATTGACTGGTTTATTGGAGAGCCTGAATTAGACGTAAGACAATGCTTGCTTGATCATATGATCCGTCATGTGAAAGACAGCACGAGTTATGAAAGACTTTCTCTAGAAATATATGAAAAAGAACCTACAGGGTCATCGCTCCGTAAAAGAATGGAAGTTAGTGCATCGGGTACTGATATCTATTCGAAGTTCAAACAGATGGATGGCTCGTTAGATTTATTCAAAGGCGCGACGATCGTAACAAACAATAGCACCTATAATGTCTCAGGCGGTGTACAAGGAGGGGCCGTATCTCTCGGGGGAGATACGAAAAACATTGCGCCCGTCGCCATCCACTACAACCCGCAAACAATTGAAAAAATTCAGACCGAATTATCCAAAGCTGAGCGCGAGCTTTATGAGTTGCAGTTGGAGGACAACTTAAAAGAACGAGCTCTAAAGGCGATTGCAGACGCAAAAACGGACCCATCACCTGGCAGGCTTGAGAAGGCTGTAAACGTACTCAAGGAAACAGATTTGATTGCGAATAAGCTTGTAAGTACCGGAACAGCCTTGGGAACGATAGCGATGACGATTGCACGGTTTATAGGGCTCGCTTAAGGCTCTGCCTGATTGGAATTGCTGATCGGCGCTCTCTACCTTGTCATCCGGGCTTGTGATGGCGTCCTTCGAAGGCTGCGTCATCGGGAAATTCAAATGATATTCTTGGGCGGAATCGGGCCTATAAAAAAGAGGACTGCCTATGCCTGATCTGGTTTTACGTCGCGCGACCGAGACGGATGTGCCTGCCATCGGCTGCTCGCCGATGACATCCTGGGCGCGTCGGGGGAAGTAACTGGGCCGGAAAACTGCCCCTGCGCAGCCGCCATCCAGGAGCAGATGCGGTTTTTGTATCGCTGCGCGCTCCGAGTGCATCGCCCTAACTTCGGATTTTCCGAATTTTTGCTTGACCGCGAGGTAGAAGCAGGATTATTGCGATTCGGTCCCGTCCCTTCGTAAGCGTGTAGGAGACCCCACGTAGCGCGAAACGTTCGAATAGCAGAGAATCTCCTGGTGGTATGTCTAGGAGGCTCCTGTGAGCGAACGTATGT
>Ga0208193_1000042_pt1 | contig 89095 bp, 63 predicted proteins | sample June2015DPH_17_2_FD_184716 | JGI IMG/M metagenome (GOLD analysis project Ga0208193, IMG submission 184716) | Peatland microbial communities from SPRUCE experiment site at the Marcell Experimental Forest, Minnesota, USA - June2015DPH_17_10... | ecosystem: Environmental > Terrestrial > Soil >...
CAAAGAAGGCATCTTGATAGCGCAGGAGATGCTGGCCGCCGTCCGCCCCTACGTCCAGGGCGTACAGGTCACCGTCCCCGAAGGCCGCTACGCCGCCGCCGCCGAAGTCCTCACCGGTACACCCATCCCATCTCAGCAGCCCCAGCCCCAATAGCCCCATAGCCGATCCAAAATTTCAGTTGCAAGTCGTTTCAATCGCATGGTAAAAAGGCGGCCAGTTATTGCGTGGCGCATTCTCGTGCTGCAGATGCCATTATGCGATTGGAGCAATTCCATCGAATGATCAATCTGAAGGAAGCGGTTGGGGTTTTGACCGGAAGAGATCGGCCTCTTCTTCAACCGGTTCGCGGGGCTGCGAATAATTATGGCAAGACAAATCGCATAAGAAAATCAATCATTTTTGAAGTCCACTTTTTCAGGTGCGCCTTGTTGCTCGCGAATGTACGTGGTCCCGCGGGATCATAAGCTTCTGTGCAGCAAAGGCAAGCACCGCTTCCCGGAACGTTGCGTTGAGTACGGAATGAACTTCCAATCGAAGAATGCCCGGTTCGCAATAGTAGACCGAGCGAAAAATGGGCTGAGCCAGCAAAAGTTCGCCTGCTCAGATTGCGTCGAACATACACCCGAGGAGAAAAATTACAATGATTTCAAAACGCATAGTGCAAACTGCCGTCATGGGCAGGCTGCCGTATTGCCTGATGGCCGGAGTGCTTTTTTCAGGTAGCTGCACGCTCGTGGCGCAAAACACAGCTTTCGGAAACCATGAAGGCTTTCCAGGCGCATCCATCCACCGTCAAATATGTTCCGTAACTGCCGATTGCGGGAACTTCGTCCAGGGCAGCGAGACTGGCAGCGTCCCGATCGGCATTGGCAGCTTCACACTGAGCCCGCAGAGTGCGCCAACATTGGTCCTGGATGACGCAGGCGCCGGCACAGGAGAAGGAAATCCGCTCGATATCTTCACTTCGAACAGTACCGGGGCGCAGATGTGGTCAGTGAACAACACCGGCGTGTCGCCCCCCGGCTTCTATAACTTTGCCGCTCTTGGCCCCAATTGCATGACCGTCTCGGGAAGCACCACCGGTTCGCCGGTAGTTCTGGACGCGTGCGCCGGCACGACCGAGCAGGCCTGGGATCCGGTGCTGATTGGCAAATTCTACGAATTCCAGGTTGCTAACAGCACAAATCTTTGCCTCACCGCGAGCGGAAGGGCCGTGGGCAGCACTGTCGTAGTGGATACATGCACCGGCTCGAGCAGCCAGCTATGGTCGATGGCTGTGGAAACCAACAGCAGCAACACCGGCAAAGGCGGCCAGGCCGCCAGCCCCTGCAACGGGATTGGCGACATGACGGTTGCAGGAGTGAGCTACAGGCCGACCTGGTGCCAGGAATTCGAGGGTCCATCTCGTCCGCCATCCACGGACGCCTGGAATTTCGACCTCGGAAACAACAACGGCTGGGGAAATAACGAAGCCGAGGTTTACTGCGGACCTCCGGGAGTCCAGGGCAATCCGAGCCAGTGTCCTACAAAGTTCAGCACTGCCACGGCTCCGGTCTACATCGATGGCAACGGCCATCTCGTGATCCAGCCCAGAAATGTAAATGGAACGTGGATTTCGGCTCGCCTCAATACGGATGGAGGGCAGACCTTCCAATACGGCATTCTTGAGGCCAGAGTCGAGTTGCCTGATCTCACCAACCAGGGCCTCTGGCCGGCCTTCTGGGCGCTGGGCAACAACATTAACAGTGGCGTTCCCTGGCCAACTGCCGGCGAAGTGGACATCCTTGAAGACTGGTCACCGCAGGTGTTTGGCGGAGCCGGCGACGCAGGGGAGAACTCCACACTCCACACGTTCCTTACCGGCGGCGACGGACTTTCGGACCGCTTCCTGTTCCCAGCGGGACAGGCAGTGGACACAGCCTTCCACGTCTACGGAATCATCTGGTCGCCAGACAAGATTCAGTTCTATGTGGATGACCCAACCAAGCCATTCTTCACCACTACGCCCTCCAGCCTTCCCTCGGGAGATGTATGGGCATTCAATCAACCGATTTTCATCATGTTGAATGAGGCTATCGGCGGCACCCTGGGTGGATCGATCACCAATCTGACCAACCCTGGGCCGATGACGGTCGACTACGTTCGCTGGTACGCGGCGCCACAAAGTCCTGCGAACTAGAGTCGGTTCAAATTTCCCGGCGGTGGAATTCATCTCCACTGCCGGGTGCCACCCGAATCACGGATGGGCCACCCGCCGGCAGCACCGTGAGGGAACTACGGCCCGGAACTGGTAGCTGAGGATGCAGGGAAGCGAAAAGGCCACCATCCGGGTGGCCTGCGGTTGGGTATTCTTCAACGACCCTCTCTGTAAATCCCGTACCATACCAAGAGAGCGAATACGCCTGCAAGCGCGTAACATAATCGGGCTACAACCTGGTTTTTGTAGGGCTTTTTAGCGGCACCGGTGATTGGCTTGGGATATACCGAACGAGCAAATACGGCTGCTGCTGCAATCAGAGCAACCACTTCTCTCTGCATTTGCTGCGTCATTTGTGACTCCCAACCGAACGAGTCGCGGTCACTGTATTACTCCATCTGCACACGTGTGCCCTCCAAATGGTTTTATGGTTGTGCCGGTTACCATCGCTGATCCAGAAGCTCCGCCAGCCAGACCAAGCGTTCCTACACCTCCAACCACAACGCCGCCCGGCGCAGTGCCATTGCCCCAGAAGATATCGCCTGTACCACCGGCACCGTCTCCTGCTGTTCCGCTCAAGCAGCGATCACAGCGTATCGCTAACACCAAACTTAGTAGCCGTTCCCAGCGGCGGCACCTGGTAATAATCCACGGTTGCTGTCTGCCCATTCAGAGTAATCATCGCAAAGGCATTGTTATAGTCAGTGCCATTATTCCCCAGCACTGCGCCAGGATTCCACACCGGCATCTGCGCCCCCTGATACGTCTGCAGACCGGCCGCGCTCGCATACGATTGCTGATTGGTAAACACCGGAACCGCCGATGCGCCCACGCAGCACCCCATTTGCAGCCCCATGTACGGCTCATACACCGCCAGCGTATGTTCATGCCCCCAGAACCACGCCGCTACTTGCGGAAGAACACCCTGAAAGCTTCCATAAAGATTCGGATTGTAGGCGTATTTCTGGCCATTCACGCTCCCCACCGAGCCGAATGCCGATAACAACTGGTGGTGCGATAGCAGCACCGTCTTGCGTCCGCCCGCCTGCTGAATCTTCGCAAGATGCCAGTTAGCCTCCACCCAGTTCCCCGACGTCACCAGCCCCGTCATATTCGTGGAGACCGTCAACGGATCGTTATCGTTGTGCCCCGTATCCATCGCCAGAAATTGCCAGTCCGCATTTTGCAGGCAGAAGTAGCTGGCCTGCTGGTTCAACTGATCCACCAGCCAGTAGTATCCATTTCCTCCCGAATACATATCGTGGTTGCCGCACAAGCTGAACAGGGGAGTTCCGCTGCCGAGAAATTGGCGGCAAATGTCCAGAAAATTGCTCTGTGCTTCTGATTGAGTTCCCGCATAATAAATGTCGCCGAGATGAATCAGCACATCGGGACCAAGAGCAGCCACCTGTTGCAGCAGATTGATCGCTACCTCGTCGCCCGTCCCCCAGTCTCCAATGATCGCCAGTTTGGTGGCAGCGCCAAGATTGATCACCGGATCAAGGTTCGGCCTGTAGGGCAGCGCTCCGCCTGACACCTTGTATGCCAGATACGTTGTCACGCATTCGGCCCACAGCGGATCACACTCGGAATCCTTCAACTCTCCCGCCAGCAACTGGGACTGCTGATGATTACCCGTCATCTCCGCCCAGAGAAACTTAGCCGCTGTCTTCGCGCAGTCGCCAATCACTCCGGCCACTGTCATCGGCGCCACAGCAACGCTGGGCGCAGCCTTCGCCGGCGTGGCCGCAAGCGTATCCATGCTCACCGTCTGCCCCGCGGTAACCGGCTCGCCGATCAATCGCACCGGCGCCATCAGATCATCCGGCGCAGGCTGTGCCGCAATAGCGACTCTCTGCCTGGTGGCTGTCGCCATCCGGCTTTGAACGCTGGCATGCCGCCGCTGCACTTCCGCAACAGACGCCTGCCACAGTGACAGCACAGGATTCCCATAAGTGTAAGTCTGAGACATTTCGCCCCTCCGTCCATGCAGTGAATTTTTCCCTGTTAACCGACGCACGAAAAAGTACCACTTCTATATTTCATTCGCAACAACACCCCGTAACAGGCGCTGAAGTCTCCATCATTGGCGTGATTGAGCCGTGCCCGAAAGAATCGAAAAATGAGCGGACCTTTAGCCTGACGACAGTTTTGCGGAGGCAAAGCGAAAGGGGCGGCCAATGGCCGCCCCTTTCCGGTTGTACTTCCGATGCGAGATCAGAAGTAGTATTTGCCAGCCAACTGCATCCAACGGAATCCGGTCTTGTCGAGCGGGAAACCGGTGGTGGTTGGGTTCGAGTTGGTGACGGTCTGCGACCCGGTAGCCAATCCATTGAAGATCAGCTGGTCGTCGGCGTTATTGCCGCCGCCGAAGTACGAGTTCGGATGGTTCAGCCAGTTGGTGGCAGAGACGCGGAGTTCAAAGCGCTGCGAGTCATTCACCCGGAATGCCTTGAAGATTGCCAAGTCGCTGTCAAAGTAGTGCGGCGTACGGACATACGGCCAGATGTACTGTCCCATCTCGCCGGCTGTCGTGGCCGTAGGAGTCATTGGAGCGCGGAAGCAGTTCGGGTTGAAGTACTGACCCTTCGCGAGACCCGTGCGAGGATCGCAGGTCAACACCGCCAACATCTGCGGAATTTCGCTCGATCCGAACCAGGTGGAAGCGCTGATTTGCCCTGTCTGGTTCCCTCCCATTGCTGAAACTGGAATGGGAATGGTGAAGGGCTGAGTGACTGTGCCACCAGCGCCTGCAGCTGCAACGCCATTCAGTGCCGTAGTGCAACCTGGATGCGGGTCGTTCGCGCCGCAGAGATACTGGCGATAGTTCATGTTGAGATTCGGGAAGCTGGCCTGCAGTGGAGCGCCATCCTGGTAGGTGGTGTAGGTGGAGAGCTGCCATCCATTCACGACCTGGCCAAAGAAGGCGTGGTTGTGGATCGGGCTGGGCAGCTTGTAGCTGGCTGAGAAGTTAAAGATTTTAGAGTGGTCATAGGCAAGCGGGCCGTAGTTGTTCTTGAGCGTGTAGGGATCAAGATAGTCGCCTGAACCGTTGCCGTTTCCGGTGTTGCTGTCGCGGATGCCCAGCACCTTGCCGAAGGTGAAGTTGGAGAACATGAACAGGTTGCCGGACTGCTTCTGACCGGAAATCTGCAGTGAGTTGTAGTTGGCGTAACCCGTGTGAGCGTTTGTGAAGATCGACTGGTAGTTGCTGTACGGTCTCCAGTCGTTCGAGCTTTGAGCAGAGGTGGTGCCGATCGGGTAAAGGTTGACATAGTTGCCCACCTTGGGATCCGGAGTGTAAAGGGCTCCCGCGGCAACAGCGTTTGCATCCAGGTAGTTGAACGGCCCAGCTTCCATGATGTTGCGGTTCGTACTGCCAACGTAGGAGATTTCAGCCACCGTGTGAGCGGGCAGAGCCTGCGCCACACCGAAGCTGTACGTGTCGGCGTATGGAATTTTGCCGTCACCCAGCTTGTCCGTGTTGGGGTTGGTGCCATTCTGGTTGAGGCCGGAAGAAACGGCAAGCGGCTTCGCCATTCCGTTTCCACCGTTTGTGCTCGCGTTTTGAGTGTCTACACTGCCGCCGTTGATTCCATATCCGTAAAAGCCCGAAACAGCCGGATAGGTGCTGTAGGAGTAGGAGCCAAGCGGCCCAGTCATTGCCTGACCGGCATAGTTGTTCGAGATCTGGTACCAGTAGGTGCCGAAGCCGGCTCGGATTACCGATTTGCCGGTTCCAAACAGGTCATAGGCCACACCCACGCGAGGTGAGTATTCGAACAGCTTGCTGGGGAAGCCGGACTTCGGAATGGATGGATTATTCGCGGTCCATGCCAGGCCGGTGTTTGGCGGGGCAGTTGGCGAGTTGCTGTACGCGGCAGGATTCCAGACCTGGGTGCCACCAAGCTTGTCGTACCACTGGCCCATGTGGTCTGCGCGAAGTCCCAGAGTGAGGGTCAGCTTACGAGTCATCTTCCACTGATCCTGACCCCAGATGGACCATTGGTGCCATAGCTCTGACGGAACCGGATCGGAACTGACTTCCTCATAAGCAAAGTTGCGTCCCATGAGGCGGTCAAGCTGGGCGTTGTAGGTTGAGGAAGAACCCCAGGTAGCAACTTCGTAGTTGCCCTGGACTCCGGCGCCGTCCTGACCGTCAGTGGATTGGATATTCTCCTGGGCATCCCAGTAGAAGCCGACCTTGATGGAGTGCGTGCCGATGATCTTCGTGAAGACATCCGAGATGCTGGGCGCCTCAGAGGTCTTGCCGAAGCTGTTCGGGCCGTAGATGCCGCCGGTGAGAGCCGGGAAGGCGATCCATGGAACCGCGGTTACCCAGCCGGTGGTGTTGCTGGTGTTGGGAATCTGCGAATTGCCGGTTTTGCCGGGGAAGATGCTCTGTGTTGCTATGTTGTAGGTGGAACGGGCCTGAGCAGAGGGATTGGAACCGCTCATGTCATTGACGAACTTGGCGTAGGCAAATACGGTTTCGTTCGTTGTGGTTGCACTGAAGACGTGCGTGTAGTTGGCCAGATAGAGATGCGCCGTTTCCTTGCCGATAGGCAGGGAAGGATACTCAATGGTGTTGGCCGCGTTCCACCAGGGAGCTGCGTTGTGCTGGTCGTTTTCCGACTGAAACGCGTAGCTGCCCCAGAGTTTGTTGTTGTCGTTAAAGGCATAAGTGAGCTTGCCTGTAGCTTCCCAGCGATTTCCGGTGATGGCTCCGTCCTGCGTCGGATCGCCGTAGGTCTGGAGGTAGTTGGTCCAGCCATTGCCGGCGGTCGGAGTCTGGTTCGGGCAGGGCATAAGGCCTACGGGAACAGTGCCGCCAGGCTGTGCAGTGGCGCCGCAGGCGCCGTTCACGCTTCCACCCAGGACCGCGCCAGTCGGATCGAAGTATTGCTGCAGATTCGGAGGCGTTGTCGCGTTCACCCAGGGCGCATACGCGTTACCCCAGGGCGAGTTGGTCGGTCCGCAGCCCTGATACCCGTTATCAATGTTGCAAGGAAGGGCATAGGCCGCGCCGTTTCCGGATGTGATAAGGTCGGAGGGCAAGGTTGTCGTGCTGAAATCGCCGTTCAACTGCGCGACGGTGGGCACGTTCATCTGGTTGTGGGCCACGAAGGGATTTTGCCGCATGTACTCATAACCGCCCCAGAAGAAAAGCTTGTCGCGGTTATGGTTGAAGTGCGGGAAGAAGATCGGTCCGCCGACGTTGCCGCCGAAGTAGTAGTAGCTCTGCGGCTCAATGCTGTTCGCCTCTTGTTGGCCTAGCTCTTCGTTCTTCTGCAGCCAGTCATTCGCGAATCCGACGCTGGAGTTGCGGGCATATACGTAGCCTTCACCGTGGAACTTCTGTCCGCCGCTCTTGGAGAAAGCCTGGAGAACAGCAGGGCCCTTGGCATATTCAGCGCCGTAGGAGGCAGACAGGTACTTGACGCTGTCCGTCATGTCCTGGTTGATGTTGGCCACCTGCGTACCCGCGTTGCCTGGGTCGAGGAGGTTGGCGCCATCGAGATAGACGTCCGTGGTGCCGTAGGGCTGGGTACCGTTGGCGCTGTAACTGCCGGCAGGACCGCTGTTGGTGCTGGAGGCCAGGTTTTGCGAAGGCGCACCGGCACCGGAAAAAGCGACGCCAGGCATCATCTTGATCAGTTCGGCGGCGTTGCGTGTTGTCAGGATTGCGGAGTCCACCATCTCGTTGTTCAGCGTGGCGCTGACTTCGGCGGTGTCCGTGGGTACTTCGGCATCGGCGCCGGAGACAACGGTTACAGCCTGGTCGTTCGAACTGACCTTGAGCCGCGCGGGAACCGATTTTGTATCGCCCTGGCTCAGAATGACCCCCGTCATCTCAAATGCCGCAAAACCCTTTGAGGAGACGGTGACCGTGTAGGAACCCGGGGGAAGTGCGGTGATCGAGAAGAAGCCCTCTTTGTCGGAGACGGTTGTGCGCTGGTCACCGGAGGAATCGTTCTTCATTACGACCTTGGCGCCGGCCAGCCGCGCATCCGACTGATCGACAGCGGTACCCGAAATGGTGCCCGTCAATTGCTGGGCGCGAGCGGTACCGACTGCGAAAAGCAGTACGGGGAGTAGTAGCCAAGGTATTCTCCGTAGCCAGTTAGAGCGAGAGGATCTGGATAGTCCTCTAGCGTTGTTTGCGTCCATTTTGTAAGCCTCCTGAATCATTCGTTGACGCGTTTCGTTGTTAGTTCTGGTACGCCGCCTTTCTAAATTGAAGGTACGGCGCGGCCAAAACCCATTTGTGAGTCTCGCTGTAGATAACACAGTCAAGATACGATGAGCAAGGTTTTTCTTGACTGTTTTCAGCAGGAAAAACGATTTTCTGCTCACACGCAAAATGTGTCGCCGGAATGGCGCAAAAGTGTCATACAGGATGACCTTCGGTGACTGTTCGAGCAGCCGGACAATCTCGAAGAGAGAATTTGTTTCAATAGAAAACCGATCCCCTGTGGGAGATTCAGGCGGATGGAATGCGGGCGATTTGAGGGGCCTCAGCAGCGTGCAACTTTCGCCGGGTTCAAAACGGTACATTGAGCAGGTATTTCATCGCACGCTCAGATCGGAAGCCGATCTCACCAGCGGATCAATTCTGACATTGCCACGAGAAGACAGTCAATCAGGGATGGGGCTGCTGCGCATTCGGATCGCGGGTAAGCTGGTCATTGAGTTGGCGCGCGCGTTCGTTCCGCGGTTCAAGCCGCAGCGCGGCAGCCACGGCCTGGCGGGCCTCTGTGTATTGGGCGCTCATGGCCAGCTCGGCGGCCAGGTTGATCCACGCTTCGGTCCACTTGGGCTCAGTCTGAACGGCCATGCGGAAGTGCTCGATCGATCCGTTTACATCGCCTTCGCGCGACAGCAGATAGCCCAGCGCTCCCTGGGCTGAGGAGAGCTTGGGATTGAAGCGCACGGCCTCCTGCAGATCCGCCTTCTCGTCGGCAAAATCGCCATGCTTGTGCAGCGCAACGGACAGCTTGTAGTGGTAGTAAGCGCTATCCGGCAAGGCATGGACCGCCTGGCGATAGTAAGTAATAGCTTCTTCCAGGCGCCCGTCATTCATGGCCGTGTCAGCCTCCGCTACAGCCACGTTGGCTTCGAGATTCGCTTCCGAGTTGATCTTGATAGCCTGATATTTGGCAAGCTCTTCCTGCGCGCGGTCGTGCTCGCCGAGGCCATTGAGCGCCTTGGCCAGCTCGTAATATACCTCCGACTGATCGATGCCGAGGGCGATAGCCTTTTCCAGATTCACTTTTGCTTCCTGCCACTCATGCAGAATCACCAGCACGGCGCCCAGGTTGTAGCGGGTGTAAAAGAACTCCGGATCAATGGCAACCGACTCTTCAAGGAGCTTTTTAGCCTGCTCGTAATGGCCTGCGGAGCGCTCGAGGATGCCGCTCAGATAGAGCACGTCGCGGTCATGCGGGCGAGCGGCCAGAAGCCTGGCCTCCATGGTGGAGGCTTCCTGCGGATGGCCTTGCAGGATATAGAGCCGATAAAGATCGACGGCCGCGACAATGTCCGACGGGTGTTCCTGGACTGCCTTCAGCATGACGGCAATGGAATCGTCGGGGTTGCGCTGATGAACCAGAATCACAGAGAGCGCGCGCGCCAGTTGCACGGAATGAGGATGGGCCTCAAGCCCATCCTTGAGCACACCCTCGGCGTAGCCGAAATCATTCATCAGCGCCAAGGCCTGCGAAAGGCGTATGGCGAGCTTTTCAGTGTTGTGAGCAGGGCCGAGCAGTTTGACCACGTCGGCATAATCGCCATGGTCGATCATCATTCCGGTGATGCCATCGAGCGCCTGCTCGTTTTTAGGATCGATGGCGAGCACCTTCTGCCATTCCTGGGCGGCCTCTACCTGCTTGTCCACGCCTGCGTACAGTGCGGCCATCAGCAGGTGCGGATTGAGGGCATTCGGTTCGATCTGGATCGACTTCTGCAGCTCGGGAACGGCATCGGGAATCTGCTTTTGAGCCACCAGGGCGAGTGCGTACAGGTAGTGAAGCTGCGCGGAGCTGGCGTCGCGCTTGATTCCGGCGCGGAAGGTCTCCGCGGCGCAGGCAAATTGTTCATGCTGGGCAAACCAACTGCCCAGAGTAATGCTATTTTCCGTGGTGGGGTGAGCCTTGAGAGCGGTGGCCAATGCTGGAGGACCTGCGCACGCGGTACGTGTAACCGCTTGGCCGGGCGCTGCATAAGTGATAAGCGTGGCCGCCAAAAACAGTGCCGCCGCGCCGGCTACGCGCCCCAGATACATCGTTGCTTTCTCCCGTAGGCCACAGGATACATCAGTGCAGTCGAAGCAGGCGCGCATCCCGGCCGCGCTTCCGGCGTAAAATTACATACCGGCGCGCACTGTCGCTGAGAACTCCTCCTCTACCTGCTCGTGGATGGCCGGCTGAGGAGCCAGTGAAGCGAATGCGCGGCAACCGATTGAACGGTTTTATCGGACCTTATCGGACTCGAGGGGATCAATCCCATGCGCTCTTATCTTGCTGCTTCATTTGGAATGCTTCTGCTTGGCGCGGCTGCGCCGCTGGTCTCGTACAGCCAGTTTCAGCCGCCTCAGGCAGATGAGCTTTCCATGACATCCGAACCCAAAGCTCCCGGCGCGGCTGCGGTGTATCTCTTCCGGGAAGAGATCACCGACGACGCGCACCACTTTCGCACCGTGTATGCGCGGCTGAAGATTCTTACGCCCGAGGGCGTGCCGGCAGCCACGGTCCATATTCCGCTCAGCAAGAACTTTGTGTATTACGCAAAAGGGGAAAACTCAAGTCAGTTTGCAAGCGCGTACACCAATAACTGGGCTCAGCCGGATATGAATCATTCCGGCGAGGATGCGCCGGTGGATTCGGACACCTTCAACGTGCCTCTGGATATTGGCGCGCTCGAAGGCCGTACCATCCAGCCGGACGGAAAGATTGTTCCGCTTTCGGGTCCGCAATCGCAGTTGCTGAAAATCGTGAAGAACCGCAGCAACGGGGTTGAGGACGTGACCTTCACGCTGCCGGATGTGAAAGCCGGCAGCATTCTGGAGTATCGCTACCAGGTGCGATACGACCGCTATGAGCAGGGGCCCGACTGGAAGATTCAGCAGCCCTATTTCGTGCGTCGCGCGCACTACGCCTTTACGCCTGCCGAACAGATGCTGCGTGCCGAGTCAGCCGGCCAGACCGGAGGTGTGACAGACAGCGCATTGACGGATCGCCACGGCGCCTTTATGACGGACATTGTTTCCGCCGCCAGCCTGCCTGCCGGCGCCGCCATACACAAAGATGCACTGGGACGCTACACGCTCGATGTGACGGACGTGTCCGCCATTCCGAATGATCCCTTTGCTCCGGCATCCGCGGGGCAGGCGTATGAAGTGAGCTTCTTCTATACGCCCTCGTCCGAGGAGCGGGATTTCTGGCAGAAGCAAATGGCCCTCTGGACAAAGCTGGTGAACGGCTACACGGCTTCCACGCCGCCACTGCAACATGCGCTGCAGGAAATCGTTGCTCCCACAGACGCGCCCGCGGATAAGGCGAAGAAGATTTACGCGTATGTGCAGCGGTTTGAGAATACGGACTTCAATGCGAACGGCGTGCCGGACGTTGACAGCGACTGGGTGCCGCGCGGACGCGTGGAACACTTGTTCGATACAAAGAAGGGATCGAGCAATCAACTGGCTCTTATGTACCTTGCGCTGGCTCGCGCAGCGGGATTGAATGCGCGTCCGGTGCGCATTGCCAGCCGCAGCCACAGGCTGTTCGCTGTGAGCTACATGAGCGCGGATCAACTGGACACGGTGCTGATTGGCCTCACGGTTGACGGCAAAGAAATATTGGTCGATCCCGGAACCAAAATGGCGCCGTATGCAACACTGCATTGGGCGCACGCCGGAGCAGGCGGCATCACCATGACGGACAACAAAGTGGATCTTCTCGTAACACCGCTCGAGAAGAACTCCGACAACCTGACGCTGCACGTCGGCACGCTGAACGTCGATGCAAAGGGCGCGCTGAGCGGCATGTTGAAGGTGGCATTTACAGGACAGAAGGCGATTGAGCTGCGCCAGCTTGCCCTCACCGCCAGTCCGGATGCTGTCAAAACATCCGTCGATCAGTTCCTTGCATCGAGCGTGCCAACAGGCGTGACCGCAAAGGTCGATCATATTGCCTACCTCGATGACCCGAGCAAACAACTGCTGGCCGTGGTCAATGTCTCAGGCTCGCTAACTGCGTCGAACGGCCACATAGAACTGCCGCGTGCCTTCTTTGAAAGCAGCGAGGCGAATCCCTTCCCCGCAACATCGCGGGTAACGCCCGTCGATGTGCGCTATCCGTCACAGGACCAGGAACAGATCACCTACACGCTCGCCGCCGGGCTTTCTCTGCAGGACAAGCCGCAGGACGACGTAGTGAAGGACGAGCCGAATGCCATATATCAACTGAAAGCGAAAGCCGACGGCAGCACAGTGGTAAGCTCGCGCGTGCTGGTGCGTGGATTCACGCTCCTCGATCCCAAGGACTACAGCGGCCTGAGCGACTTCTACCAGAAAGTCACCAGGTACGATCAGGAACGAATCGTGTTGAGCGGTGCGGGCAAGGGCGAGTAAGACTTCATCCCATAACGTATCGAAATGCGAGGGACGGTCGTTTACGGCCGTCTCTCGGGCTCGACAAAACTTCATGAGCGCTTTGGCCTGTGGGCGACAATCGATGATCATGCCCAGACAGAACCGCCGCACAGTAGCCGTACTCTAGCCGCAGATAGCCTCGCAGCCGGTCAGGCTGAGACCACGCCGCTCCAATACCGTTGGAATGGCAGCGCGTGAAACGGGGGCGGGATAACGCGCGCGAGGCCAAGGGAACAACTCCTGTTTCCTGAGTCTTTACAGGCTATTGTTCAGGTGGCGTGAAACAGCGAGGGAGCGCTAGCAGAAGTGCTTCACACGAATTTGCATCGGTCCCATCAGGAAACCAGCATCCCATTCCGCCCCGACATCGAAGGATTGCGAGCTTTTGCCGTTGGTCTGGTGATTGCTTCCCATGCCGGATTGCCCTTTTTGCGCGCCGGTTTTGTGGGGGTGGACGTCTTTTTTGTTCTTTCCGGCTATCTCATTACAAGACTTCTGATGCAGGAGATTTCTTCGTCGGGCACAGTGAATTTCGCGCGCTTCTATGCGCGGCGCGCACGGCGTTTGCTTCCGGCGGCCATCACGATGGTGTTGGTTGTTTGCGGCGCGGAATCCATCATCATGAATCCGGTGGCGCAAGTCAAAACACTCAAAGCGGCACTTGCAACGGTGCTCTACTCCAGTAATTTCTACTTTGCGCATTTGCAGCAGCAGTATTTCTATCAGCACGCGATAGCATCCAATCCACTGTTACATACCTGGTCGCTCGCGGTGGAGGAACAGTTCTACCTGATCTGGCCTGTTCTGTTGCTGTTGTTGGCGAGAACGATCAAGAGCCTCAGAGGCCGGACCATTGCGCTGGCGGCAATTTCGCTGGCTTCGTTTGTGCTGTGCGTTTGGTTGACTGCGAAAATCCCCATCCTCGCATTTTATGCAGCGCCGGCGCGGGTTTGGGAGTTCGGTGCGGGCGGACTCCTGGCGTTCGTGCCGGAGCCGTGGCTGGTTGGGCGTCGAAGGCTTTGGTCCTGGTTGGGAGCAATTGGCATCCTCACGCTGACGGCCGGCGCCCAGTGGATCCACGCTTCGATGTTTCCGGGGTCTGCTGCGGCGATTCCAGTGGTGGGAACGCTACTCCTTTTGATGGCAGGTGTGGGCGCTCCGGAGTCACCTGCGATTCGACTGTTGCGTGCGAGACCGGCACAGGCAATGGGGCGACTTTCTTATTCGCTTTACTTATGGCACTGGCCTGTACTGGTGATCGGGCAACAACTGGTTGCCATTCACTCGGTCTCCATTCGACTGGGCTGGATTGCTGTTGCGTGCCTGGTGGCCGCGGTGACTTATGCTGTGATAGAAAATCCTATCCGGCGGCAATCATTTCTAGTTGCGCGCTCGGGTCTCACGCTCTGGCTGGCGGCACTTGGCGCAATCTTGTGTGTCGGCGCAATGGCTGCCCGGCTGGCGATCGTATCCCGTTCGGAACAGTTCCGCAAGTATGACCGCATGGTCCGGGATATTCCGGAAGTCTATCGCAACGGTTGCACACCTGCCATATTGGACCCTCATCCCGCGATGTGTTTTTTCGGAGAGATCAATCATCCGCAATCGACGGTGGTGCTGTTTGGAGATTCGCACGCGGCGGCGTGGTTTCCGGCTCTGCAGCAGATTGCCGATGCACAACATTGGCGACTGGCGACCCTCGTCAAGCCAGGCTGCCCGCCACTAAACATGAAGATCCTTCCGCAGTTGGATACGGTTTGTGAGAAATGGCGTCATGCGGCTATGGGAGAGATCGAGGCGTTACGTCCGGATCTGGTGATCGAAACGAGCGCGTCGCAAGCTGTGGACGCCGATGGGAAATCCCTGATAGATATGCAGGTCTGGGAGCAGGGGGCTCGCGACACTTTTGCGGCACTTGCAAGGCAGGGAGTGAAGGTTCGATTTATCCGCGACACTCCGTTTGCAAATTACGATGTGCTAGGCTGCCTGGCTCAGGCGGAATGGGATGGACGCACGCAGTGTCCGGCTCCGGTTCCCGCCGTAGCGTTGAGTCCCGGCGTCTATGCCGCAGAGAAGCGGGCGGCGCAGGGCTTTGACAATGTCAAATTCCTCGATTTGTCAGATCGGATGTGCGGCCCCGACCGATGCTATCTCGAAGTCGGCGGCCAGGTCATTTGTCGGGATGGAGATCACTTGACGGCGAGCTTTAGCCGCACCCTTGGTGAAGTGTTATTTCAGCGCCTGAGGGACAGCGAACAACGACAGAAACAAGATACGTCTTCGCTCTATTGACGCAGGACAACACCGTTTTCATCAAAGCTGCTCCTTGTGCTGAGCGCTTTGATAACGGGCTTCATTTCAGTTCGCCGCGCGCCGTCAATCCATCGATCCGGACACTGAGAACGGAGTAAAGCCTTTTTCAGTTGAATTGACGCGATGAGGCCATATCTCCCACCATTCTCCCAATCTTCCTGGTGATCGATAGACGCTAAATCGCTAACGCGCTCATCGAAGGTCAGGTCCGCACCGAAAGATGTTGCCTTCCCGCAAGCGATACGCTCGATGCGCGAAACAAATCCAGTGAGCCCCACTTACGTATTCTTCGGATCGACGCTCTTGAATCCATAAGTCTCATAGCGCGTAGATAGCTTTCCGCCCTTCACGTCGACCACGGTAAACCCTTCCGGCGTCCCCATGCGGGTGCCGTGCCACCAGTTTCCACTCACAGCGCCGCTGGTGATGTAAGGCACGCCGTGCCACACTACCTTCTCATTGATATGAGTATGGCCCTGCAGCACGCCAAGAACATTGTGCCCTTCAAAGAGCGCAATCGCTTCGCTTGAGTTGGCCACTGACATTCCGTGGTGTTTGGGTGGCTCGGCGGGCACAGGAACGTAGGAGTCGAATGCAGTCACAAGCGGAATATGCACGGAGACGACGACAGGCATCGCCGCAGAAAGCGCTTTAAGATCGGCAGCCAGCCAGCCAAGCTGTTCCGCATCCACACGCCCCTCATAGGCGCGATCCGGCGTAAAGCCGATGCTGTCCAGCACGATAAAGTGAACGCCCTTGTGGTCGAAGGAATAATAAGTTTTACCGAAGCGCTCTTCAAACATCTTTTTGCCATAGAGCGGGTCTGCGCTGGTGGCTCCGCTCGCGGGATAGATGCCGAAGCAATCGTGATTGCCGATCGTGTGATGAACCTTGAGCCCGAGATCCTGCTCCGTTTTGCCGTAGAGATCGAAGAGGCTTGAGGCGCGGTCTTTGCTCACAGCCAGTGAGTCAAAGACATGGTCCCCGCCCTGGATCACAAAGTCGCTCTTGAAGCCGCGAGCCTTCTTGAAGGCCATATCTGTGCCCACGGCGGCGTTGAGCTCCGGTTGCAGATGCGTGTCCGTGATGAAGAGAAAGCTGAAGTCCTGCGGTGCGGACTGTGCGGCGGTGGGAAGCGAAGGTGCGATAGCCACAAGGCCAGCCGCGCCGGCAAGTGAAAGAAATTCTCTGCGGTTCACAGGACTCATGTCCTCAGAATGAACCTGCCGCGACCCGCCAGTGTCAAAATTTCTCCAAATTGTGCCAGATTGCAAAAAAGGAATCTGGAAAATTACCAGCGGTTTTCGCGGACGCTTTCTATCGCACGCTGAGATCGCCGTCCACATCCACAATCAGGTCGTCCCCTTGAATCCGCACGGAGTGAATCTTAAGGCGATCGAGCGTGACCTTGTAGCCGGAACTTGCCGTGGAGCCTTCAAGCGCTTTGCGGAGCAGATCGGCGGCGTTCACGGTCATGCTGTCGGGAATCTGGCGGCTCAGAAAAGGCATGAGCAGAAAATTCAGCTCCTTCTGGTCGCTCACGCGCTCCACGCGCGCATCGCGGAAGCCGATGGTCTCGCCCTCACCCGACGGAGCCACGGAAACCACGGAGCTGGGCGAGAGGCTGATGCCAAGGCAGGCTCCGCGCACGGCTGTGCCAAGGCGCGCGTGCGTTTTCACCTGCACCTGGATGCGGTCTCCGGCGAAGGTCATCTGAGGGTTATCCACGTAGATCGAGCACGGCGTAACGGGCGAGCCTTTCAGGTAATAACGGCCGCTGGGACCGTTAAAAAGCTGGTTCTCCAGGGTGCGCTGCAGGGCTGCGCGGCTCACTTTGAGCTGGGCGGCACGAGCCGGACTCGCGGCCAGGCAAAGAAGCACGGCGCAGAGCAGCGCGGCGCGCTTGGGCAGGTTCATAACTTGATAGTGCCATTCCAGGGCGGGAAAATGCCAGAAAACGCCATGGCGCGGAGCGCAATTCACCTGCAATGTGCAGATAAGCGGCAAGCAGATGTAGTGCGGCGGAGTGTGCATGCGTATCGTTTCCATAACGGATTTCTCTTGATTTTTGAATAAAATATCCTTAAAATAGAAACCAGCGTTGTTGCTTTAACGGACCAGCCACCCCCTCTGGCGTGCGTCCGAAGAGTTACATACTTGAAGAAAATCCTACCCAGTTAAGGACTACAACATGGCAAAGCGTCGTGGAAATCCGAATTGGGGCAAGCCGGAGCCCATCGGGCCCGTTGTGCCTACCGTCACCTCTTTCGAGCAGATCGTGAAGGAATTCAAGCTCACCCCGGATCAGTACATTCGGTCAACCCGGCTCCGTGAATGGGCTCGCCGCAATAAGAATTCCAAATACATCCCTGAGGCGCTTCTGGAGGCCTGGGGCTTCGAGATCGAATCGACATTGTAGGCTTTCAGTCGTTTTGAAAGTAAGTGAAAGCGCCGTTCAATGCGGCGCTTTTGCTTTGTGTGGACTCACCCGTTCCGTCATTGTGATAGGGCGCATTGATGTTCGGCAGCGGATTCGGCGACAATGGTCCAGAGAACGATGACAGCCGAACGAATGCATGACAATGCGGTTTTTACAGACGTGCCCGGTGCGCTCGATGAGATTCGCGCGGGGCGAATGATTGTAGTGGTGGACGACGAGGATCGCGAGAACGAGGGCGATCTGACGCTGGCCGCCGAGCACACAACGCCGGAAGCGATTAATTTCATGGCGCGCTATGGCCGGGGCCTCATCTGCCTCACGCTCACTGAGGAGCGGGCCGATTACCTGCATCTGTTTCCCATGACGCAGCACAATTCCTCGCGCTTTGGCACGGCATTCACTGAGACCATTGAGGCGCGCGAGGGCGTCACGACCGGCATCTCAGCCGCAGACCGCGCGCATACCATCCAAACGGCCATTGCCTCCAGGTCCACCGCGGCTGACCTCGCGCGGCCCGGACATATCTTTCCGCTGCGGGCGCGGCGTGGCGGCGTGCTGGTCAGGGCGGGGCAGACAGAGGCTTCGGTCGATCTGGCCCGCATGGCGGGGCTCAATCCCTCCGGCGTTATCTGCGAGATCATGCGCGACGACGGCGAGATGGCGCGCATTCCCGACCTCATTCCTTTCTGTAAAGAGCATGGGATGAAGATCCTCACCGTAGCCGAGCTCATCCGCTACCGGCTGCGCAACGAGCGCTACATCGTGCGCGCCGGCGAAACGACCGTGCAGACCAGGTTCGGCGAGTTCCGCATGATTGCCTACCAGAGCGAAGTGAACGGCGGCGAAAGCCATATTGCGCTGGTAAAAGGCGATCTGACCGGCAGCAACGCTCAGACGGGCAAGCCTGTGCTGGTGCGCGTACACACGCGCTGCACAGCAGGAGATATTTTCAGCGCCGATTGTCATTGCCGGGAGATTCTCGACGGCTCCATGAAGATGATTGCCGAGGAGGGTTGCGGCGCGCTGATCTACTTGCACAACACTGCGCCCGGTTTTGAGATTGATGCCACGCCTGCGGAAGCCGGCGAGAAGTCCGGCTCAAACGAAGGCATGACGCATGACGCCGGCAGAATCGTGCTGCACAAGGAGCTGCGGGCGCGTGAGGGCGCGCAGGACCGCTCAGGCCGCATCGTGCGCGCCATCGGCCTCGGCGGGCAGATTTTGACCGATCTGGGAATTCATCGCATCCGGTTAATCTCGAACACGCCCATGCATATTCCAGCGCTGGAAGGCTTCGGGCTGGAGATCGTCGAGCAGGTCGGCATTCCGGTGGAGGAGTGCGCGCGGGCTTGATGTATGGTGGAGGAACTCAACGTTCGGAAAGCCAGCCGGAAGGACGACGATGCGTCAGGGATTGGTTGGAATTGCGTTACTCCTGTTAATAACTGCTGTTGCTCAAGCTCAACAGGCCGGACCGAGGATCGACCCGGAGACTCCCACTCTGACAATCACTGCGCGGACGGTTCTAATCGACGCAGTAGTCACCGATCGAAGCGGTAGGCTAGTTCCCAATCTTACACGCGATGATTTTCAGGTTTTCGAAAACGGAGTTCCGCAGAAGACCAATTTCTTCGAGCCGCATGTCGATGCGGTCACTGTAAAGGCTGCGCCTCTAAATCCATTACCGCCGAATACTTATTCCAATTTGGAACAGATCGCGCCAACCGGAGCGGTGAATGTAGTGCTTATCGATTCGTTGAACACGAATACCGCCGATCGGATCGGCATTCGTCGGCAATTGATGGATACTATGAGTCACCTACCGAATGGTGTTCCAATCGCGGTTCTGGAGCTTGGCGACCAGTTGCGAATCGTGCAGGGTTTCACCTCCGATCCCGCGGAGGCCCGCGCCTCCGTCGCTCGCCTGCTGAGCGGTACATCTCAGCCGCTTACGCAGGCGTTGCCGGGTGGTAACAAAACGCAAACATCCTCAATGGACAGCATCAATTCGGCAGTCCTCAACGCTCCGGGAGGAGCGCAGACTGCAGCATTTGTCGATGCGCTTCAGGGATTCATGGAACATGCCTATGACGCCCAGCAGAACCAGCAGGTTTTTACCACATTGGAGGCATTGCAGGAGATCAGCCGGTATGTTTCTCCCATTCCGGCGCGAAAGAATCTCTTATGGGTGTCCGGCTCGTTCCCGCTGTGCATCCCCGGAATGACTTATTCCAAAGACGAAGATTGCCCTTACAACGACCTAATCGAGAAAGCGATCAATTCGCTTGCTGCCGCGCGGATCTCGCTGTATCCGATCGACGCCGGTATCGTAGGAGATCCAAGTTCGGATATTGGCGGAAAGACGGAACAGCCGGCACTTTCTTCCGGATCGGTTAATCTCGGCAAGGAGCAATTCAGGCGCATCACCGCGGAAGTGATGGCGGAGGCTACAGGAGGAAAAGCATTCCACGGAAATGACCTTCGAACTGAGATGGCCGACGCGATGGGGCACGGGTCAAGCTATTACACGCTTGCATATACACCCACAGACGAGAAGGAAAAGAACGTCACGCGCAAAATCGAGATTCGCGTGACATCCGGCAAATACAACGTCTTTTATCGGCGAACCTATTTTAGAGAGAACTCGAACGAGCCGGCGGTCGGACCTCCGAAGCCAAGCGATCCGTTGCGTCCGCTGATGATGCATGGTATGCCAGCTTTTTCTCAGGTTCAGTATCGCCTCAACGTGGAACCGGCGACATCTGCGGCAACTGACCCGCAGGTGGCCGGTGATAATGCTTCAATTCAAAGACCTGCAAAACGCTACCGCATGGGATTCTCGGTGTCGCCCGAGTCGATCAACTTACAGACTGGGCAGGACGGGGTGCAGCGCGCACAAGTTGAAGTAGCTCTGATTGCACGCGGTGAAAACGGGCAGGCTCTGAACTGGATGGTTCGGCAGGTTGGGCTAGTCGTTAGGCCGGATCAGATTGCGCAAGTTCGTCGCTCAGGTGTCTCTTTCCATCTCGATTTCGATGTTCCGAAGGAGGTCGCCTACCTCGCCACGGGAGTGTACGACTCATCGGCGAACCGTGCAGGCACCCTCGAAGTTCCGATGGCATCGATTCAAGAGGAAGTGGCAGCTACAGTTCCCGAGACCGCGACAGTTCCCAGGCCATTGCCAAAGCCGGGATCGGGAAGCCCGAGGATTGAGAGAGCGACGACAGAAAAGCTGACAATTCAACAGCTGGAGCAGTTAGTTGAACAACTTCACCCAAAAACCGATAAAGATGCGGTCGGTCAGATCGCAAAATGCAAACTGACAGAACGCTTGACCACGGTCCGGCTTGAACAATTGCAGGCAACTCTACCTGGGGAACGCTCACGGTCGGCACTGCTGGCGCTGGCCGATGCTTCGGCTTTCTTACCGCTTCCGCAAACCGATTTGGCGTTTGTGCCGGTCCCGGATCTGGAAGCTCAGAGAGCAATACTCTCTCGCGCAGTCGATTTTGTGATTGCGACGACGAAACAAATGCCCAATTTCCTGGCTGAGAAACATACCACACGTTTCCAGGACACGGCATTCGGTATCCACGAGAACGATCCTGTCGTTACCACTCCCGATCTGTACCATTTGGTTGACAGTACGGTGATGAAGGTCCGATACCGAGAAGGGCAGGAAGAGAACCTGGACCCGTCGAGCGAGAAACCTGCGGATGGCCCAACCATGGGGTTAACGACAAGTGGGATCTTCGGTCCCCTGCTCGAAACGATGATGCGCGATATTCTGAATGGAAAGATCGGCTGGGCGCATTGGGAGCAGTCGAGTTCGGGACCGATCGCCGTATTCCGTTACGCTGTGCCGAAGGAGCGGGCCAATTATCGAATCACGTGGTGCTGTATAGCGGCCGAGTTGGGAGCTTTTCGTAAACTCGATTTGGTACCGAGTTACCATGGCGAGATCAACATCGATCCTCGGTCAGGAGCGGTGACACGAATCGTCATGATCTCCGACATAGACGCGGGTCAGCCGGTTTCTACCGCAGATGTCTTTGTTGAGTACGGCCCAGTTGAAATCGGCGGCAAAACTTACCAATGTCCCGTAAGAAGCGGCGCAATATTGGTTGCGAAGTCTCCCGTTCAGCACGGAACCAGCACACAAAACGGCATTTCCATCAAGGCGATGGTTTCGGTGGATAATTTGACCGTAACTGCAATCAGTGACGTTCACTTCGGGGAATATCATGTATTCCGATCCGAGATGAAGATCGTGGAACACTGAGACAAGATGCTGAACTCATTCAGCCGCAAGCGAAATCTTGAGACTCCACCCTTGCCCAGCATCTTGTGTGGAACGGCCTGGTGGTGAGCACCGAATCGTTGCGGCAATGGCTGCAGACCGGTGGTCTGAAGGGATGCGCAAGCGCAAATCCATACACCACCGGGCAGGTGGCCCACTCATCCCAGTATCAGGGGCTGTGCCCCATTCATCGCAGCTTTATCGCGATGAGCGGGTCTTCGTCCATAGTTACTTTGGTCCATTGTCCTTTCGTAACCCCGGCGCTCTTCAGATAATTTGCGTAGAATTACACCCTTTTGTGCTTCACTAATAATGAGCAGAAAAAGAAGGCCCGAATCCATCTCGGACTTGGGCCTTTGTCATTTTGGGAGGGGAGGGGACCCCTCCCCCACCCCTTTTCACTGTGACAGGGAACACTGCCGTCGAAGGTATCTATGGCTTTTAGTTGCCCTGGTCCCTATGTCCCTTAGTCCCTTAGTCCCTCGGAACTGTGCAACTGCACAGTTCCGAAATGAAGATCGCATAAAGATTTCTCCAGAAACTGTGCAATCGTCCGTAACCAGAACAAAAAACATTACTTCGGAAACTGTGCTGCACAGGCTAACTCGCGCTCTTGTCCGAAATCGGACAACTGAATCAAAGTCGGCAAAATTGTATTCACCTGGAACAGTTCTGGTCTAAGATTGCTCACGAAACTCTGGGCTCATTTTCCAAACGCTATCTTTTCCATTGTCATTTTGTTTTATCTGACCTGAAAGGAAGGTACTGATGGCCACATTGCCATTTCCCTGCACCGCTCTGCCGTTGAGTTCGGCAGATTTTCAGTCCACCCTGAATGCCCTTGGGGCAGACGCCGCAGCCGTGTGGGCGCTTCTTGAAGTGGAATCCGGCAAAGCCGGTTATCTTCCCGACCGCCGCCCGCAGATTCTCTTTGAGCGGGCCGTCTTTCACACCCGCACCAAGGGCCAGTTCGATGCAACCCACCCCGGCATCAGCGCGCCCACATGGGGCGGCTACAGCGGCGGAGCAGCGGAATACACCCGCCTGGCAGAGGCCTACGCGCTCTCTCCCGACGACGCGCTGCAAAGCGCCTCATGGGGAATCGCCCAGGTGATGGGCTTCAACTTTTCTCCATCCGGCTCAAGCTCGGCGCAGGCTTACGTGCAGGCCGCATGCGCCTCAGAAGGCGCGCAGTTGCAGGCCTTTCAGAGCTTTCTTCTGCATACCGGAATTGCGCAGGCGCTGTCCGCGCACGACTGGAATACCGTGGCGCTGCATTACAACGGCTCCGGCCAGGTGGCCGTCTATGCCGGCCGGTTGGCCGCCAATTACGCAGCGCTGCAGGACCCTTCAAAGCTACCCAATCTCGATGTCCGGGCCGCGCAACTGTATCTAACGTTTCTCGCAAACTCGTCGAATAATGCGGCTTTCAATCCCAATGGAATCGATGGGCTTTTAGGCCCCGGCACGCTGAACGCCCTGCACGCATTCCAGACAGCCCAAGGCCTCGCGGCGACAAGCACAATCGACGATAGCACGGTTGCCACGCTGACCGCTGCATTGCCGGCTGCCACAAATCTCGCTCTGCACTAAAGGTCCAGATTGACCCTGCCCTCGATATATAGCATGATATATATCGAGGATTCAGAAAATGGCACAACTTGAAAAAGCAAAGGTCTTTTACAGCGGCCGCAGTCAGGCCGTTCGCATTCCTGCGGAGTTTCGGTTCAAGGGCAATGAGGTCTTTATCCGCCGCGACCCTCGGAATGGCGATGTAATCCTGTCCCAGAGCCCCGGCGGTCTCAAAGAAATCCTTGCCGCGCTCGATGAGCTGGGAGTCCCTGACGACTTCCTCAGCCCAGCCAACCGGGCGCAGTTACCGCTTCAGGTGCGCCGTGAGATATGACGACTCTCTATATGCTGGACACAAATATGGTCAGCTATATCGTCAAGGGCCACTCCGCAGCAGCTCGAAAGCGTTTGCTGGCGTTAAAAGAGGATGAGGTTGCCTGCATCTCTGCTGTAACGGAAGCTGAAATCTTCTACGGCCTGGCAAAGAAGCCGGAGGCCGCAAAGCTCAAAGCCCTCATGGAAGGTTTCCTCGCAAACATCCAGGTTTTTCCCTGGGACCGCGATGCAGCTCAGGCGTATGCCACAGTTCGCGCCAGGCTGGAGGCGTCTGGAAAATCTCTTGAGAGTATGGACATGATGATTGCCGCACACGCCGTCTCTCTGGATGCGGTGATCGTGACCAACGACAAGGCGTTTGGATATGTAGAGGAGTTGCCCACGACCGCGAATTGGGCAACAGATTTGAAGTAAACAGCCCAGAAACAAGAAAAGGCTCCTCGCTGTTGGCTCGTTGGTGGGTGAACTGGTTTGAGTGCTATCCCAGGTTCAAAAGCCAGGGGCACCCGGCAGCGCAAGGATAGATGCGGCTGTTCTCGAAAATATCAATTTAATATATTTCACTATAGAATAACATTACGAGGTGAGAGATGGCTGGAACGCGGACAATCCGAAGGGCCGGCATGGGCGGCACGGCCGCGAAAGATAAGCCGGAGCATAAGGAGATTGCGGTCAACGTCCGTCTGCGGCCCGAAGAGCTGGCCACGATTGACGCGCTGGTGGCCCGCCGCCTGGGACGGCCCAAGCGCCATAGCTGGCTGTTGGAGGCCGTGCAGGAGAAGATCAAGCGCGAGACGGACGCCGAGGATACCCGCATCGCCGAAGCCGCTCTGCTGGCGGTTCGGGAAGGCGGGGAAAAGACCTACCCCCTTGAGCAAGTGATGAGGGAGCATGGCCTGGTCGATTGAACTGCGCGAGAGCGTGCGACGAGACCTCAGAAAATACGACCCGCAGATTGCCAGGCGCATTCTGAAGTTTCTGAATGAGCGCGTCGCCAGGTTCGACAATCCACGCAGCATTGGCGAGGCGCTGAGCGGCTCCAAACTCGGCAACTTCTGGAAGTATCGCGTGGGCGACTGGCGCATCATCTGCGACATTCAGGACGACAAGCTGGTTGTACTCGTTCTCGACGTTGGCAACCGGCGCGAGATTTATGAGCGGTGAGGGGAAAGCTGTTAGCTCGGTGGTGGGATAGCACGAAGGTGCGTTCTACCGAGAATAAGCTGAAAGCTAAGAGCTAACGGCTAAAAGCTGCTTTACCACCCCAGAACATAAGCAAAAATCAGCGGAGCCACAATCGTCGCATCGGACTCGACGATAAAGCTCGGCGTATCCACACCAAGCTTGCCCCAGGTGATCTTTTCGTTCGGCACAGCGCCGGAGTAAGAACCGTAGCTGGTGGTAGAGTCCGAAATCTGGCAGAAGTAGCCCCAGAGCGGCACATGCTCACGCTGCAGATCCTGATGCAGCATCGGCACCACGCAGATAGGGAAGTCGCCCGCAATACCGCCGCCAATCTGGAAAAATCCGAGCGAATTTTTCTCGGTCAGGCTCGTATACCACTCCGCCAGCTCCATCATGTACTCAATGCCGGTGCGAACGGTATGCACCTTCTTCACATCGCCGGAGATGCAGTGCCCGGCATACATATTGCCAAGTGTGGCATCTTCCCAGCCGGGAACGAACATGGGCAGATTTTTTTCAGCAGCGGCCAGTAGCCACGAGTTCTTCGGATCGATCTGATAGCTACCCTTGAGCGCATCCGAAAGCAGAATCTTGTACATGAACTGATGCGGAAAATAACGCTCGCCGGCCTGGTCGGCCTTCATCCACTCATCGAGCACCACCTTTTCGATGCGGCGCATCGCTTCCATCTCAGGGATGCACGTATCTGTGACTCGGTTCATGTGGCGATCGAGCAGCTTCTGTTCGTCGGCGGGCGTAAGGTCGCGATAGCGTGGAACACGCTCATAGAAATCATGCGCAACAAGGTTGAAGACATCCTCTTCCAGATTGGCGCCCGTGCAGCAGATGCCATGAACCTTGTCCTGGCGAATCATCTCAGCCAGCGAGAGGCCAAGCTCAGCAGTGCTCATGGCGCCCGCAAGCGTCACAAACATCTTTCCGCCCTTTGCCAGGTGATCCACGTAGCCCTGCGCTGCGTCAACAAGGGCGGCGGCGTTGAAATGGCGGTAGTGATGCTTGATGAATTCAGTAATTGCGGGCATGGCTGTGCGTGACTCCTCGTTCCAATGAAAAATTGTTCGCCGGATCGGCCTTGCTGAGAGGGTCTCTCAAGCGTCCGGGAACAGACGCGGGCTGGGAGAACTGCTCTAGTAAAACTACCATAATTGGCGGGAAAAATTGATGAATGGATGCGGATTTGAAGGCCGTCGTTGACAGACGGCCTACAGCAAAACAGGCCTTAAATACGCCAGTTATCGGCGCGCCAGCTCTTGATGCGCTCCTTGATCTGCTTGCGGGTGAGGTTCTGTTCCAGCGCCTGTTTAGCAAGCTCCACAACTTCATCATCCGCGGCAAAGCGCAGGCCGATAAGCTGATCTTCATTGAGCCTGTAAATCTGCGCGCGCAATTCCTGCGGCGCAAGCGATTGCAGGCGCAGCCGTTCTTCGAGTCGAATCACGCGATCCTGCACCTTGGCCGAATACATGCGCACCATGAGTACGAGCACGAGCACTGCGAAGGAAAAGACCGCAAACCAGATGTGGTGAAAGTTCGGCCTCTGCACAGCCCAGACAATCGAGATGATGAAATTGGCCAATATCAACGGCAGCGCGATGAAGTGATACAGCGGATCGCGCCGGGTGTGATTGGCAAAGCTTTGTGGTTCAGTCATGTGTGGTGAAGGTCGCCTTTACAGCTACAACTGTAGCAGTGGATACCGTTTGTGTGCTTGACTTCAGCGATAGGCCTGCCCGCCGCCATCGTGAATGCCATCGAAGACGGCGCGGCTGGAACGGAAGAAGCCTTCGGAAATGAGGCTAACATGGAAAGCTGGTCCGGCGTGAGCGCGCTTCTCGCGGATTTATCGGAATGCGAAAGAGACGCATAGGCGGCTTGTTTGATACCGTTTTCTTTCCGGGAAAAATCCTGCCCATGGGCCGGCTTCTGCTCCGGAGAAGCCCGAATACGAGGAAACCGTCTTGAAGCTGCAATCGATTCTCTTGTTTGCGTTGTTGCCGGCGGCTCTGTCCGCGCAGGTAGTCTTGCCAAAACTGCTCTCAGACCACATGGTGGTGCAGCGCGACCTGCCAGTGCATGTATGGGGTTTCGCTGATCCAGGCGAAACAGTGAGCATCGATTTTCGCGGCGAATCGCGCGCGGTGACGACGGATCGCATTGGCCACTGGAGTGCCTATCTCAAACCTGGAACCGCAGGCGGCCCATTTGAGATGAAGGTCCAGGGCGGCAAGGCCAACGAGCCGGCGATTACAATTCATGACGTGCTCGTAGGCGATGTGTGGGTAGCTTCAGGGCAATCGAATATGGAAATGCCATTGAAGGGGTGGCCTCCTGACTCCCCGCTGCAAAACTCAGCCCAAGAGATCGCAAACGCAAATCAGCCGCTCCTCCATCTGCTGATCGTTAAGCAGAAGACCTCCGAGTACCCGGTAGACGACATTGACGCCTCCTGGACGGTGTGTACGCCGCAGACCGCCGGCGGCTTCTCCGCTGTTGCCTACTTTTTTGGCCGCGAATTGGCCGCAAAGGAGCGGGTTCCGGTAGGTCTCATCCAGTCAGCCTGGGGCGGCACACCGGCCGAGGCCTGGGTGCGGTTGACGGCGCTGGGTGACGACGCGGCGTTGAATCCGCTGTTTGCCTCACGCGGAAGGATGGTTGAAGACGGCGCGGACGCTGCGCGCCAGGTTGCAGACGAGCAGAAGCAGATTGCGGAGGCTAAGGCCGCAGGCAAGCCAGTTCCGCAATTCCCCTGGCATGCGCCGCTGCCCTCATGGGGACCGGCGAATCTCTGGAACGGAATGATTGCGCCTCTGACGCAGTTTCCAATTCGCGGAGCGATCTGGTATCAGGGCGAGAGCAACGCATCGCTCGAACGTTTCCCGATCTACAACCGCATCATGCGCGCGCTGATTGAGGATTGGCGGCGCGAGTGGGCAGTGGGAGATTTTCCATTTCTGTACGTGCAGATTTCGAGTTTCAAGGCCGACTCGCATGACGAGTGGGCCAGCCTGCGCCAGCAGCAGGTAGAGACGCTGGGACTGAAGAACACCGCGATGGCGGTAACCATCGATATTGGCACGCCGGATACTGTGCATCCGCCTGACAAGGTGGACGTGGGGCACAGGCTGGCGCTGGCGGCGCGCGCGTTGAGTTACGGCGAGATGATTGAGTACTCGGGGCCGCTCTTTCGGCAGGCTGTGCCGGACAACCTGGCTGGAGCTGGCGCTCTGCGCGTGTGGTTTGATCATGCGAAGGGCCTCAACGCGAAGGGCGGGGAATTGACCGGCGTGGAGGTTGCAGGCAAGGATGGCAAGTTTGCGCCTGCGAAAGCGGTGATTGAAGGCGAGACGCTTCTGGCTTCGAGCCCCGATGTGCCGCAGCCTGTGGCGGTACGCTACGGCTGGGCCGGCAATCCGCAGTGCAATCTCTTCAACGGCGAAGGACTGCCTGCTTCGCCGTTTACATCAGTGAAGCCGTTCTAGAATCGCTGAGCCAACGCAGAGCCTGCCCACGTGGCGGCAAGGCCCAGGATGAGGCTGCCAACAGCATAGAGAGCGGCGATAGCGAATGCGCCGCTCCGCATAATGGACAGTGTCTGCCACTCGTAAGTGGAAAAGGTGCTGTATGCGCCGATGAAGCCGATGGGAATAAAGAAGCGCCATGCGGGATTGATGTCGGTGCGCTCGGCAAGGAAGGTGAGAGTGAAGCCGATAACGAGGCATGCTGTAAGGTTCACCACCAGCGTGCCGTAAGGAAACTTGAGACCGGTACGGGCGGCAACAGTCCCGTCCACCCAGTAGCGGGCAATGGATCCGAGCGCGCCTCCAAGGGCAATCAGTAAGTATTTCTGCAAGGCAAAATCTCCTTGTCTCGTATCTACACACAACGCACGTATGCGGCGGCGTTGTGCGGACTGAAATTTTCAGGGAGATCGCCGGGACAACTCTCCACGACAGGCATCCCTGCCAGGAGTCATCATCTGTCCGGCTCCATTTCGGAAGGACAGCGGTTAAGGGGGAACTCCATCCCCGCTGGATTGATTAAAGTGGCAGCGTGTGCGGCTGTCAAGAAAAAGACCGCTATACAGGGTTCAGGGCGCAATCGGCATCACTGCCTGGTTACCTTGCTTGTGTGCAAAGTCGTAAAGCGCGCGGTCATATGTGGCAAGACGTACTTGCGCTGAGTGCGCGAATGCGAGAAGCCAGCAGTCGCCGATCCACTTTGAGGCGCGTCTGGAGCCGAGCGGCTGGGTTGTTCTGCGGAATTCGGCATCGATTGTCCAAGGCTCCGAATAGAATTCGACGATCGGATCCTCCAGCCAACGCTCGTAAGCCTGCCAGGCTTTATTCAGGGTAAACGCTTGCCCGCTCATTACGGCTGGATTTGTCAGCAATCGCAGCAGCCCGATCTGAGTATGCCGGCAAAAAATTAACTTTGAGCTTGCGGGAAGATGCGTTTTCCAATACCACGCGCCGGAGTTGTGCGTGTGGCTTCCATCTGAAAGCGCAAGCCAGACTTCACGTCAGGAAGAAACAGGCTCATGGGGGCTAGAAAATGAGATCCCAGGGATTTTCATTGACAGGATAGAGAGGACCACGCTTGCCCTTGCCGCGAATCAACGGTCCGGTTACAGGCCGGCCCTTCTTTGGTAAAGAGTAGGTTTGTTCGATGGCCTGCACGATGAGCGCGCGAATAGATGTGCCGGAGGCTTGCGCCCGACTGCGCAATGCATCGTGCAGCGGCTCAGGGATGTCAACCGTGGTGCGAACTGCCATGACATAAGTATGTCACGGAGCCCTGAATTGCGGGTACTGGCTCAGTTTGAATTGTTTTATAACAGGGCACGACTTTACAGCTTGCGGAAAACTCAAATCGCACCAGCTTTGTAACAGGGCACGACTTTAGTCGTGCCGAAAATCCGGCTGATAAAGTCTTTGGGCTTTAGCCCCTGCGGGATTCTTTCAAACTGAGCCATTACCGAATTGCGCCTGCCTGAATTGCGCCTGCCTGGAAACATACTCTACAGTTTTGCGCGTGCGATAGCTTCTTCAAGCGCCGCTCTGCCGCCTCCGCGAACCTTTCCGTGGCCGCAGGCGAAGCGCTGCATGGGATATTCAAGCAGCCGGATGGCGCTTTCCTTCGCCTGGGCGCGGCTGGAGTAGACCTTGAGCGGAAACCACCACGGCGTCCAACTGGCAACTGCGACGAAGCCAAGACAAAAGAGTGCATCGCCGGCATAGAGCGTGCCGTCGCGCTCATCGAGAAAAGACAGATGCCCGTGGATGTGGCCTGGAGTATCGATAGCGAGCAGCGAGCCGATGCGGTCGCCAGCCTGAATCACGAGTGAAGGCTTCGCTTTTATACCGGGTACGCCACCGGCAATTTTGCCCACTTCGCCGGAACGCAGCGAAAGGTCCGGTGGAATTTGCATCAATGGAATACTGCGCTCGGAGGCGCCGAGGATGACGCCGGGAATGCGCGCGATGAGAGCATCGACCGATCCAAGATGATCGACGTGCGGATGCGTCAGGAGAATGCGCTTGATGGGGATGTTGCCGGCAGCTTTAAGAATCTCGTCTTCTGAGCCCTTGAGCCCGGCATCGACCAGCGTATAGCCATCGTCTTCGCGGACGAGATAGCAATTCACAAAGTTGAGACGAGTGAGCTGCAGGCCGTATTGGGCAACGCGCGTAACCTTCATCCGGAACACTCCTTGTATGAGATGACGCGCGCCATGCTATGGATGCGGCTATGCGTGCTTGCCCTTCCACTCCTGGTACGGGCCGCTGTAGTCCTCAATCTCGTGCTCGCCCTTGAAAATCCAGAGGCGCGTGGCCACTTCATCGATCAAATCGTGATCGTGCGTGACCAGCAGCACCGTGCCCTCGAAGCGCTGCAGCGCGACGTTGAGCGCGTTGATCGATTCGAGATCGAGATGGTTGGTCGGCTCGTCGAGGATCAGGATATTCGGCTTGGTGAGTATCAGTTTGCAGAAGATGAGCCTTGCCGCTTCGCCGCCGGAGAGTGCTTTCGTCGGCTTCTGACCTTCCTCGCCGCTGAAGAGCATCTGGCCCAGGATGCCGCGAATCTCTTCGGTGCTGGCCTTGGGGTCAAAGCGATGCAGCCATTCGGAGACCGTGAGGCCGTGCTCGATCGTCGAGCCTACGTCCTGCGGAAAATAGCCCACCTGCGCCTCATGGCCCCAGAAAACAGTGCCATTGTCCAGCGCAAATTCAGGATCGGAGAGGCCAGGATAGTTGGCCAGCAGGCTCTTGAGCACGGTTGTCTTGCCCGCGCCGTTGCGGCCCATCAGGCAGACCTTTTCGCCGCGCAGCACGTTGGCGGTGAAGTTATCAAGCACCTTGACGTCACCGTAGAACTTGGTTAGTGCCTTGAACTCCAGCACATGCTTGCCGCTGGGCCGTATCTGGTCGAACTTGATGAAGGGGCGTTGGATATTCGACCGCGCAAGATCGCTAGTCTGCAGGCGCTCAACTTCCTTGCGGCGGCTGGTGACCTGTGAGGAACGTGTGCCGGCCGCAAAGCGAGCGATAAATTCATTGAGCTGCGCGATCTTCTTGTCACGCTGCGCATTCTGCTGCTCCAGCGTGGAGCGGACCTGCGTCTTGGCCATCACCATGTCGTCGTAGCCGCCGGTGTAGACGATGATCGTTTGATAGTCGATGTCTGCCGTGTGCGTGGTGACGCTGTTGAGGAAATGCCGGTCGTGCGAGATCGCGATCAGCGTGCCATCGTAGCTCTGCAGAAAATCCTGCAGCCAGTGAATCGAATCGAGATCGAGATAGTTCGTCGGCTCGTCCAGCAGCAGGGCTTGCGGCTTGCCGAACAACGCCTGCGCCAGTAGCACGCGTACCTTCTGGCCGCCCTGCAGTTCACCCATCTTGCGCTCATGTAGCTCTTCGGAAATATCCAGGCCGCTGAGCAGCACGGCTGCATCGGCTTCGGCCGTATAGCCGTCTTCGTCACCAATAATGCCTTCGAGCTCGCCAAGCCGCATGCCGTCTGCGTCGGTCATGTCGGTCTTCTCGTAGATGCGGTCGCGCTCTTCAAGCGCTGCCCATAGCGGGCCATTGCCCATGATCACGGTGTCGAGCGCGCGATAGTTGTCAAAGGCGAACTGATCCTGCCGCAGTATGCCGAGCTTCCGCGGGCGCACTACAGTGCCCTTCTGAGCGTCGAGTTCGCCGGTAAGAACCTTCATGAAGGTAGACTTGCCCGAGCCATTGGGGCCAGTGAGGCCATAGCGGCGACCCGGTGTAAAAGTGACGGAGACTTCGTCGAAGAGTATCTTCGAGCCGTAACGCATGGATACATTGCTGACGCTGATCATGTTCTGTCTGTTTCCCGTAGGCGAACCGCGGCGAAAGGGCTGCAAAGCCGGACCGAATCCGCTCAAGTTGAATAGTGGATGCGCACACAAGGGCGACGCATAGTGAACTGCAACACTTCTATTTTCGCATAAAGCGCGGAGCGGCTTCTTGCGTTGGTACTGGCTCAGTTTGAATTGTTTTGTAACAGGGCACGACTTTACAGTTTGGGGAAAAACTCAAATCGGACCAGCTTTGTAACAGGGCACGACTTTAGTCGTGCCGAAAATCCGGCTGATAAAGTCTTTGGGCTTTAGCCCCTGCGGGATTTTTTCAAACTGAGCCATTACCCTTGCGTTACGGAATCATGAATGCGCCGGGAATTTGTGCATCCAGCGTGGCCAGAACAGCACCGCTGGTTTTCGCGAGTTCGAGCAGGTGGCCGTCGGTGGTTTGACTTGGCATCTTCACCCAGGCCGGAAGGCGGGAACTGTCGTTGTTGTCGGCGATAAATTCAAATTGCAATGTGCTGCCTGCTTTGAGGGTTGCCAGAGTCAACTGTGCTTCTTCCACATCGGTGTTGTAGCCGGAAACCTGCGCCACAATGCGAATGAATCCAAGCTCCGTGATCGAGCATGTCAGAAAAGCCGCGCCACTTTGGGCAAGCAACCAGTCGCTGACCCGATCATGATGCGCATGGTCCTTGATTCCCAGCGCAATCAGCGCATTTACATCGAGCAGATATCGCATCACGGAAAATCGGCAAGCATCTCTCTCACCATCTCGTTGGTGAGAATGGGCGCGCCGGAGCCAAAACTCAAAACCGGCAAACCAGTTCGTCTATCCGTCGTAAGCTTTGCCTTGAACTTTTTCTTCGGCTGCGGACTAAGCATAATCCTGCCGTCCTCAACGGTGGCGTCCAGGGCATCGCCGGCCTGAATGCCAAGGCGCCGCCGGATGGGCAGAGGTAGTACGACCTGTCCTTTGGTGGAAACCCGCGTTGTGACTGCTTTGGCCCGCATGGTAAGACAATCCTACCCCAACTTTAAGAAGGCGAAAAGGGAAAGGAGAGGTTGTGCATCAGCCCCAGATCGCTGTGACCACATGGTTCACCACAAACGCCGCACCATACGCCAGCACCAGCATGTACACAAACTGCAGTGCGGGCCATTTCCAGCTATTGGTCTCGCGCTTCACTATGGCCATGGTGGAGGTACACTGCATGGCGAAGGCGAAGAAGATCATCAGCGCCAGCGCGCCGCCCAGTGTCATGTCATGATGCATGGCGGATTGCAGGCTGAGGGCCTGCGTGCCTGGGTCCGCGCCATACAGCGTGCCCATCGTGCTCACCATCACCTCGCGCGCCAGAACGCTCGAAAGCAGTCCAATGCCAACCTTCCAGTTAAAGCCCAGCGGCGCAATCGCAGGCTCAATAAAGTGGCCGAGCCGTCCAATAAGACTTTCTGCCAGCTCCGGCGCGGTAAGCACGCCAGCAGCCGTCCGCGTAGCCGGCAGATGCGCAAGAACCCAGACGCCAAGGGTGACAAGCAGAATCACGCGCCCGGCCTGGTTCAAGAAGATCTTCGATCTGTCCAGCAAACGCAGGCCAAGCGCTCTCAGGGTAGGCATGCGGTACTGCGGCAGCTCCAGAATGAACGGCGTCTCACTCGATTTCAGGATGGAGCTCTTGAGCAGGCGAGCCGTGGCCAGCGCAGCCAGAAAGCCTGCCAGATACAGCCCCAGCATCACCAGCGTCCGCAGGCTCAACAAGCCATAAGCGACATACGTGTTCGGAATGAACGCCGCGATCAGCAGCAGATACACCGGCAGCCGCGCCGAGCAGGTCATGAACGGCGTCACCAGAATCGTCGCAAAGCGATCGCGCTTGTTCTCAATCGTGCGCGTGGACATGATGGCCGGAACCGCGCAGGCATAGCCGGAGAGCAGCGGAATAAACGCCTTGCCGTTCAGGCCGATGGCGCGCATCACGCGGTCGGCAATCAGCGCGGCGCGAGCCAGGTAGCCCGTGTCTTCCAGAATCCCGATAAAGAGAAACAGCAGCAGAATCTGCGGCAGAAAGACCAGCACCGAACCGATGCCCTTCCATGCGCCGTCCAGCACCAGGGATTGAATCCATCCGGCAGGCAGAAATGGCCGCGCCAGATCGCCAATCTTGGTCAGCAGATCGCCAAAGCCGTCTGAGAGCGGCTGTCCGAGCGCAAAGACTACCTCAAAGACGGCCACCACAACGATGAGAAACAGCAGCGGTCCCCAGATGCGGTGCAGCAGAATGTCGTCCAGCCTGCGCGTGCTCGCAGCGGAGAGAGGGGCGCGGTAGCCTGTGTTGCGGCTCACCTGCGTAGCCCAGCTATGTGTGCTGGCCGCGTTGCCCAGTACGGGCAGCGTGAGCGGCCGCTGCGGCGCCTCAGCCGGCCGGTCATGCTGGTTCAGAAACAGCGGCACCGCATCGATGCCAATTCCATGCGCTGCGGAGATTTGCGCCACCGGAGCCCCCAGCTCGCGCGCCAGTTGCAGCACATCCACGGCCCCGCCGCGCGACTCCATCAGGTCGCTCATGTTCAACAGCACCAGCGTAGGAAGCCGCAGGGCCAGCACCGGAGCCGCGAGCATCAGTTGGCGAATCAGGTGCAGCGAATCCAGAACGAGAATGATCGCATCCGGCTTGGGCGTACCCGTCATCCGCCCTTTCAGCACATCCACGGCAACCTTCGCGTCCTCCGAATATGGCGTAAGCGAGTAGATACCGGGCAGATCGATCAACGTGAGATCGGGCCGGCCCACACCGGCCATGGAACCCATGCGCTGCTCCACCGTCACGCCGGGATAATTGGCTACCTTCTGGCGCAGGCCGGTCAGGCGATTGAAGAGCGTGGATTTACCAGCATTCGGCGGCCCAATCAGCGCAATCGTCCGCAGCACTCCTCCCGGCGCAGGAGCCGATGGCGGAACAAAGGCCGGAGTTTCGCAACAACTGTTCATCGAATTGCCTCAACCGGGGCAGCCTCAAGCTGAGAGGAATCGGTCTGAACGGGATCGGCCTGTGCCGCCTGCCGAGCGGATTCGAGCAGGTCCTGCTCCTGCTGGCGGCTCAGCGTACGCGGAATCTTCACTCGAATCGACTTGGCGGTTTCACGCCGCAGCGCGATTTCAAGCCCATCCACGAGATAGACCATAGGGTCGCCGGCCGGAGCGCGCCGCAGCGCCGTCACCAGCGCGCTCGGCACAAATCCCATGTGCATCAGGTGGTTCTGGACAGATTCCGGCAGCTCGAGCGCCATTACCACACCGTGTTGACCAACATTCAATTCGCTCAGCACGCTCACCCGGTAAACTCCGCGTAACCTGAATCTGCGACCAGAACAGTCGGAGTTCAGTATACGACCGAAACGGTCTGAGTTACAAGGACCGCCTGGGGCAGTGTCTCAATCTGAATTGCTTTGTAACAGGGCACGCCTTCACAGCTTGCGGAAAAACTCAAATCGGACCAGCTTTGTAACAGGGCACGACTTGAGTCGTGCCGTAAATATCGAAAAAAGAGTCTGGCCTTTAGGCCCTGCGAATGTAGGCGCAGCGCAGAATGTAACGGATCTCACATCGTCTTTTGATCGGAGGACGGAATGAAGGCAGCTGAATTCAACGAAAGCCTGCAGAATCACGAGCCTCCGGCTGGGCTGAGCACCCCACTGGCCGCACTCTGGTGGGACGCCAAAGGGAACTGGCCACGCGCACACGGCCTGGTAGACGAGCTGGAGACGCCGGAAGCGATGGCGGTCCATGCCTATCTGCACCGCAAAGAAGGTGAGGAAGGGAATGCGGATTATTGGTATCGCTGCGCCGGGCAAACATATCGGCGGCCATCTCTCGAAGAAGAGTGGCAGGCGCTCGTGGAGGGGCTTAGCGAGCAATAGCTTCTCCCGAATTGAGATATAGGTTCAGATCTGGAATTCAGCGTTCCACATATTACCTGTGTGACCGCAAGCTCTTCGTGCTTGCAGCCGATCAATCTGTTGTTATGAAGCTGCGATTCCTGGTTGCGTCCCTTGCTCTACTTGCGGTTCTCGCTTGCCTTTCCGGATGCGCTGGGGTGATGCTGAATCCCAATGCCTCGTACCTTGCGCTGGGAGACTTTATCACCGACGGCGTCATGCTGAGCAATCCCTTGCAGCAGGCGTATCCGGCGCTTGTTTCACATGAGAAGAACGCGCCCATGACCAATCTGGCCATCGCGGGCGATCAGGCTTGCGACGTGTCCGCGCGGCAGATCTTTCCCAACAGCATTTCGCCCACCATGGCCTATCACTCCACATACTCCATGCTGATTGGCGTCAATGACGTGGACAACCAGGGCCAGGGAGCCTACGAGCAAGTCTTTATCCAATGCCATCAGGCCGCTTTGGCGTGGCTGGCATTGCCCGCGGAAGGCAAAGTACTGGCAGGGGCCGCGGGCTTTGTCGCCGATGGACCCGGCCAGATAGACACCACAAATGGCTGGAATGCCTGGACCACGCAGGGGCAGGGATCGACGGTGAGCTTTACTGTCACTCTGGCAACGGGAGGGCCGATCTATGCGTGGCCGTTGATCGACGATGCCTCAACAGCGACCTATGGCTATGTGCTGGACGGGGTGGAGACCGGAACCTCCGCCGTACAGACCACTCCACAGATTGCTACAAAGAATGGGACCACGCGCTCGCTGGGTTTTTTGCGCTGGCCGTGGGTTCAGGCGGGCTCGCATACCATCACATTCATACAGACCAGCGCCGGTACAGTTGGAGTTTCCGTCGTGGGCATCGGGGCGCCATCCGCTTTGCCGGCAGGCCAGCTTCCTACCGTGCTTGCGGGCACGGTTCCATATCAACTGCATACCGGCCAGAACGTTGGATGCCAGTCCACGGACGCGCCCTGCCTGGCCTACAACAGCGATATTCTGGCGGACATAAATATGTTTGCCGGAGACGGGCTGAACGTGCTGCTCTTCGATACGCGCCAGTATCTGCAAGCCACCAGCGCTGAGATGAGCGACGCTATACACCCGAATGCAGCGGGACAGGAAAAACTGAGCGAAGCTGTGCAGGCAGCATGGCCGCGGCAGAAATAAGCCCGTAGTGTACAAGCGCCGGGAGCCCCCAACAAACGACCGTCCTCCTTGTATCTATGCGTACCCGTCTTTCAGGCGGAGCGTGCCTTTTCGTCCTTCGTCCCTCGTCCTTAATTACCAAAGTCCACCACCCTTTCGTAACCCCACCTCCTTCAGAAACTTTGCATGCAATTAACCCCATTTATGCTTTACTCAGAATCAGCGGAAGAAAAAGCCACGGCCCGAACCCCAAAAAGATTCGGGCCGTAGCTCATTCAAGGCAGCCCAGAATTTTTTTTTCGAGGGTGTCCCCCCAAAAGTAACCGCTCATGATAATCAAGTAGTAAACACCATAAATCACCGGTAAGTTACACAAAAATAATTACATAGCGGCATAATTCTTCACCCCTCGAAAAACAGCCTGGCCGGGAAAACAAAAAGCGAAAGTTGTTCCGGCAAATCCTCAGATGCTGCAGCCCCAGGCCGCAATCTTACGCAAATCTCCGGGGCGCACACCCTCGCAGGATTCGCTCTAGCCGAGCGGCGGCAATTTTTCCGACAGGCCGAAGAGGAAGATGGTGCCGATGAAGCAGCTATAGGCTGCGCCGGTCCACGCAATGATGTGGTAAAAGCGCGCATGGCCAATCCCTGCCTGGAAGGCTCCGCCAAGAGAGGCAGTCATCAGCGTATTCATCGCTACCATGCCCACAGCAAACGCCGCCAGCCCGAGCATCCCGCGCGATGTCCCGCCGAGATTCGCAGTCAGGAAAAACAGTGCGAGCTGGCTGGGAGTTTCCGCGCCGACGCCATGCAGCGCGCCAATGAGAAAGACCGATTTCCCGGTGTACATCCACTGAAAACGTTCCGGACGCGGAGCTTCGGCGTTCCACATGCGTCGCGTCCGCCAACCCAGCCAGCGAACGCCGTTGATGGCGATCGCCAGCCGGCTTTCGATGCGGCTATGCGCGTGTCCGTGTGCGTCTCTGCGCAGAATTCCCGCCACGACGCCAATGCCGAGCACGATGAGCGTGAGGCCAATCAGCCGCTCCATCCAGTGATCCAGTCCCTCCGGCAGGCCTATATGCAGTTGCAGCACGGCTATGCCGAGCGCCGCTACGGTAAAGGCGTGGCCCAGCGCATAGGTCATGCCCAGGCGCAAACCGCTGCGCCAGTTGCGCTGAACGGCGGTAATGTCGGAGATGGCGGCCAGGTGGTCGTAATCGAAACCGTGGCGCAGCCCTAACAGCAGGCAGGAGCCGAGCGCAGCATCAAGTTTCCAGTCGCCGGGAAAAAGCATCACGTGTGCAGTATAGTGCAGCGGCAAATGAAAATCCCCGGCACGCGCGCGGCGGGCCGGGGATGGGTGAAAACGCGGACGCCGTTACTTGCCGGCGGCTGCATCGCGGGCGCGGCGGACAGAGTGGATAAAGGTCAATCCTGCGGGCGTAGGCGGTATCTTGCCTGTAAGAATGGCCCGCTCGTCATCCGTGCCGTAGACAGCCTTGTTCGTATCGCCATCAGCGCTTACGCCGTTGCCGTTCAGTGTCAGCCCGGCAAAGATTCCCTTGGCGCGCGAATAGGTGAGGATTTCGGCGTTCATCTTCCAGTCCGTGCCCGCCGAAGCATGGCGACCCACCGGGCCGGCGGCAGCCGAGGCGTCTGCGCCGATCTGGAACTTGCCCGAAAGCAGGTGATCCATGCCCTGCTGGTTCTGCACGATCATCACCAGGTCTACGCCCTCGACGCCGATCTGCAGGCCCCAACTTCCGCCCGCGATGGTGAAGAAGGCCGGCGCGCTCCAGCCCTTGGCCGTGCGGCAAGTGGTCACGCCGCGGCCGCCCTGCGCGCCAAAGATGAATCCACCCTTAAGCATGTGCGGCACCACCGCAATGCACTTGGCGTTGTTCAGAACCTCGAGCGGGATGCCCTTATCCGGCGCCGTGGTAATGGCTGTCAGAACCTCGGCTGCATTCTGCAGCCGTTTGTTTGCGTCTTCGCGTGACTCGGACCATGTAAAGGAAGCGGCGCAGAGCGCCGCGCTCAAAACGATCAGTTGTTTCTTCATGCGATCTTCTCCTCTTGTGTAGCAACGGGAAACCGCTTCGCGCCTTCTGCGCCACTCCGGAATGCACTGAACGTTGCCGCAACCGGCAAGTCGCGGGCACGTGGCAAAGGATAACAGCTTTTGAAGAATAAATGACCGATTCTGAAGAATTGGTTGCCCGTGCCGGGCGTATGGAATGGGGATTAACCACCGATGCGAACCAGTTGCTCGGCTTCGATACGCGGCCCAAGGATGGAGACGCGCGGAATTCTGCCGCGCACCATCGCCACCTCATCGCAGCGGTGCAGCCGGGGACAGCTCTGGCAATCCTTGAAGATTTTGTCCGGTAATTCGGTCTTATCCTCCACCACGCGGAAGCCGTATTTGAAGAAGAAATCCGGAATGCGCGTAAAAAGACATACGGACTGGATGCCGTGTTCCTCGGCCTCGTCAATGAGCGCGCCCAGGATGCGGCCGCCTGCGCCCTGTGCGCGCGCCTCGGGTTGAATAACGATGGAGCGCACCTCAGAGAGATGCGGGCCGTACAAATGCAGCGCGCCGCAGCCCAGAAAGACACCCGAATCGGAGACTGCCACGGTGAAGTCGCGAATGTTCTCGCAGACTTCCGCGAAAGAACGCTTGAGCAGTGTGCCATCATGCGAGAGCGAGTTCACCAGGTCGTAGACGTGTGACGCGTCATGCAGCCGGGCTTTACGCACCAGCATGCATGGCCTCCCGCTGATGCGTCAGTGCCGCAATCCTGGACTCTGCCGCATGCAACGCCTCATGCACGCGTGTGCGTGCCGTGCCACCGATCACATCATGGCAATCAAGTGTGGAATTCAGATCGATGGCGGGAAAGAAATCCGCATCGAACTCCTGGCCGAACTCTTTCAGCTCCGCGAGCGATAGCGCGTTCAGTTCCACGCCCTTCTCAAGTGCATAGCGAACAGCGTTGCCGATCTTTTCATGCGCCGTGCGAAAGGGAACGCCCTTGTAGACGAGGTACGTAGCCGCGGCCATCGCGTTCAGATAGCCGTTCTGCGCAGCAGTCCGCATCGCATCGTGATTGAATTTGAGCGCGAGGGTAAAACGCGCCACCAGGGCCAGCATCTGAGGAACAAACTCCACAGCAAAAGCCTGCTCCTGCGTCTCTTGCAAGTCCTTGTTGTAGGCCAGCGGCAATCCCTTGATCTGCAGCGTTACGGCCTCTGCCGCGCCGTGAATGCGGCCGACTTTCGCGCGCAACAACTCGGTCAGATCAGGATTTTTCTTCTGTGGCATCGCGCTGGAACCGGTCGAAAATGCCTCTGGCAGTGCTACAAATCCAAACTCAGCCGTGGCAAAGAGAGTGATCTCTTCGGCAAAGCGGCTGGCATGCAGACCGATGAAGGTGAGCGCGGTGAGATACTCGAGCACAAAATCCCGGTCGCTCGTTGCATCCATCGAATTCGGAGTCGGCGCGATGAAGCCAAGCTCACGCGCGGCGATTGTGCGATCCAACGCCAGCGTTGCCCCGGCGATTGCACCGGAACCGAGCGGGCAGTAGTTGAGCCGCACGGAGCAATCATGCAACCGCGATACGTCACGCAGCAGCATCTCCGCATAAGCCAGCAGCCAGTGCGCGATAAGCACAGGCTCGGCGCGCTGCAGATGCGTATAGCTCGGCATCACGGCCTCGCCTGCGCGCTTCGCCTGCTCCACAAGCGCGCTGGCCCATGCGGCAAGCGATGTAATAGTCAGCTCAATTTGCTCGCGAACATACAGCCGCAGATCGGTTGCGATCTGTTCGTTGCGGCTACGGCCCGTGTGCAGCTTCAGGCCCATCGAGCCGACGCGCTCCACCAGCGACAGCTCGACAAAATGATGAATGTCCTCGGCAGTTGCGTGATCGCGCACCGCTGCCTTGCCTGTATCTGACGAGTGTTCCGCGGCAATTGCGTCCAGCGCCGCGCGGAGTTCCGCTCTTTCACTCTCTGTAATAATTCCAGCCGCACAAAGAGCAGAGGCGTGAGCCTTGCTCGCGGCAACTTCCTGCGGAAGCAGTCGCCAGTCAAAGACAATCGACCTCTGCCATTGCTCGAATTCAGTATCGAGGGGCTCGCGAAAGCGGCCCGACCACATCTTCACTTTAATCTCTCCAGTGAATAGCGCAGAGTGAACAACGAATAGCAATTATGCGACATGACGCCGCGTATTCCGCTGCTCACCGTCACAAGTTTATCGCCCGCCGTATTTAGTTACCCTCGGCAGCCCGCCCAGCAGCAGAAGCAGCAGAGCCTTCTGCGCGTGCATGCGATTCTCCGCCTGATCGAAAACAATCGACTGAGGTCCATCCAGCACCGCGTCTGAAACTTCAGCGTTGCGGTGTGCCGGAAGACAATGCATGAAGACGGCATGCGAAGGGGCATCTGCCATCAGCGCCTCATTTACCTGGAAGGGCCGGAAGATGGGCGCTCGTTTCGTAGACTCGTGCTCCATTCCCATGCTCACGCAGACGTCTGTGTAAATTGCATCCGTGCCTTCGACGGCTGCATGCGGGTCCTGCAGCAATCTAATCTCGCAGCCATTGATGTCGGCCATCTCGCGCGCCTTGGTCACAATCTCAATGTCTGGCGAATACCCGCGCGGCGTTGCCACGGTAACATTCGCGCCAAGCTGCGCGCCGGTCAGCATGAGCGAGTGGCAAACGTTGTTACCATCCCCCACGTAAGTGAGATTCAAGCCGTTAACAGTGCCGAAATGTTCCTGCAGTGTCAAGAAATCGGCAAGCGCCTGACACGGGTGCTCAAAATCCGAGAGCGCGTTGATGACCGGCACACGCGAGTTCGCAGCCATCTCCGTGATGGTGTCATGCGCATAGGTGCGCAGCACAATTACATCCACCCAACGCTCCACGTTCTTGGCCACATCGGCAATCGATTCGCGCTCGCCCAGCGGCGAGTTGGTCTGGTCAACAAAGATTGCGTTGCCGCCCATGGTGTTGATGCCGGTTTCAAAGCTGAGCCGAGTGCGCAGGCTGGCTTTCTCAAACATCAGCACCATCTGCTTGGCATCCAGCGCATGACGGTAGTCGCGCGGATTGCGCTTCACGTCATGGCCGAGCTTAAGCATCGCGCGCACCTCAGAGCTCGAAAGATCCGCGATCGAACACAGATCTTCGCCTGCCATGCGTGCGGCAGCGGTCAGAATGTCGGGATCGGATGCGACGTCAATTTCAAGATGCAAACGTTCCAGGGTTGCTTTGCTAGACACGGTTTCCTCCTGCGGCCTGCGAAGCCGCTGTGCCGCTGAATGCGGCTGCGTGTTCGGTAAAGATTTCATCCAGTGCGGCAATGGTTGCATCCACATGCGCGCGCTCCAGAATGTACGGCGGAAGGAAGCGCAGCACCGTATCGCTGGTGCAGTTGATGACGATATGTCGCTTGAGCATCTCCGCTACGATGAGCTTGGCCAGATCGGCGGAATCGAGTTCAGCGCCGATCATCAAACCTTTGCCGCGAACCTCAACGATGCTTTCGTGCTTATTTGCCAGTGTGCGCAGTTGCTGCTGGAAGTAGTTGCCCACTTCAGTTGCATGCGCGAGCAGGCCCTCGCTTTCGATAGTTTCAAGAACGGCAATCGCTACGGCGCAGGCCAGTGGACCGCCGCCGAAGGTGGTGCCGTGCATGCCTGCGTGAATGGCGCGCGCAGCCTCTTCCGTGCAGAGAATCGCCCCGAGGGGAAGGCCGCCCGCAAGCGGTTTGGCCAGTGTGGTAACGTCCGGCAAAATGCCGTAATGCTGATAGCCGAACCACTTGCCGGTGCGACCCAGACCCGCTTGAATTTCGTCTGAAATCAGTAAAGCGCCAGTGGACGACGCGAGCTCGCGCGCTTCAGCGAAGAACTCCTGCGTGAGCGGACGGATGCCACCTTCACCCTGTATCGACTCGACGAGAATCGCACAGACTTCGTTTGAAAAGTTCTCGCGCAGATCGGCTACATCATTGAACTTCACGAATTCAAAGCCAGGCACCACAGGTGCGAAGGGCTCGCGGTACTTGGCCTTGTGCGTGGCGGAGACCGCGCCGAAGGTACGCCCGTGGAAGCCGCACTCAAGCGCCAGCACCTTGGTGCCGATTAGCTTGCCTTCGCTGCGCAGTAAGCCGGCATGCGCGCGCGCCAGTTTCAGCGCACCTTCAATAGCCTCAGTTCCGGTATTGGCAAAGAAGGCCCGGTCAAGGCCCGCGCGCTCGGTGAGCCGGAGTGCCAGCTCTGCCTGTCCCTCGTGATAGAAGAGGTTTGAGGTGTGAATCAGCGCTCTGCTTTGATTGAGGATCGCCCGCTCAATCGCCGGATGACCGTAGCCCAGTGCGTTGACGCCAATGCCACTGAGCAGATCGAGATAGCGGTCGCCCTTCTCATCGATAATGTGTACGCCTTCGCCGCGCACAAAGAGAATCGAGTTGCGATCGTATGTATGCAGCAGTAGTTTTGCTTCCGCAGCCTTAATTTGTTCCAGCTTCGACATGCTCTTAATCTCCTCTATGCCACCATGACTTCAGTGCCGTAAGTAACGCGCGTGCTTGTCAGATCGGGAAGAGAACTGGCAGCCTCTGCGGGCAGAATGCGTACTCGCTTCACTCCATTCAAAAGCGCTTCGCGACAGGCGCTCAGCTTGGGCAGCATGCCGCCGGAGATAATGGCGTTCTTCGCCATCTCGGCAATCTGGTCAATGCTGAGCCATCGCAGTGTTTCGCCGCTGCCACCGCGCACGCCCGGTACATCGGTGAGAAAGATCAGCGCATCGGCGCGGCAGGCAATCGCGCAGGCTGAGGCCATCTCATCGGCATTGATGTTGTAGTAATCGCCATCAAAGCCCAGCGCCATCGACGAGAATACCGGCACGCCGCCAATCTGCCAGATCGCTTCAATCAAGCGCGGATCGCTTGCGGCAATTTCGCCTACATAACCGAGATCCGGTGAGGTGCGCTTCTTGCGCGCCCGAAAGGTCAGCCCATCGCCGCCAGAAAGTCCCACTGCCGGCTGCCCCAGACCTCCTAATCCGGCTACAAGCTGCTTGTTCACGCGTCCGGCAAAGACCATCAGCGCCACATCGCGCGTTTCGGCATCGGTTACACGCAGGCCGTTGATAAATTCGCTCTGCTTGCCGAGCGCCTTAAGCGTTTTGGTAAGCTGCACGCCGCCGCCATGCACTACTGCCACCTGGTTGCCATCGCGCACCAGGTCCGCGATCGCCTTCAGCGAGCCGGCCAGCAGCTCAGGTATTTCGAGTCCCGCGCCGCCGAGTTTTACCACATACTTCATCCGAGACCTTCCTTCATTCGAGCCCCTGCTGCTCATCCCAGCCATGCATAACGTTGAAGTTCTGCACCGCCTGTGAGGATGCCCCTTTCAACAGATTGTCAAGACAGCTCACAATCACCGCGCGACGACCATCGGCGGAAAGCTGAAAACCAATGTCCGCATAGCTGGTCCGCGCCACGTGCAAAATTTGCGGCAGCCCGTTTTTGTGCAGCCGAACCATCGGACTGCCGGTGAAAAACGTCTTGTAGGTATGCAGCACTTTATCGCGCGTCTGCGGCTCCTTAAAGCGCAGATAGATGGTAGACAGAATTCCGCGCGGAATCGGAAGCAGATGCGGCGTAAACACAATTGCATCGCCTGGAATTTCAATCTGCTCAAGTAACTCGCCCGTATGCCGATGTCCGAAGACTCCATACGCGGAGAGGTTGTCCGCCGCATACATAAAGTGCGTTTTGGCAGTGGGGGCCTTACCCGAGCCGCTTACGCCGCTTTTGGAGTCGGCCACAATTCCTGCTTCTACATCCACCAGTCCTGCTGCCACAAGCGGCCTCAACGCCAGAATTATGCTCGTCGCATAGCAGCCTGGATTCGCTACCAGCCGCGCACCGGCAATTTTTGCGCGATGCAGCTCCGGCATTCCATACACCGCTTCATCCTGAATCTTCAGCGCCTGCGCAGAGCCTTCATCCTCGAAGGCGTAGATTGCGCGGTTGGCCGCTTCGGTCAGTCGCCATGCGCCGCTCAGATCAATCACGCGCATTCCGCGTGAAAGCGCCTCGGGAGCCCATTCGCGCGACAACTCATGCGGTGTGGCGAGAAACAGCGTCTCAACGTCGTGGTCTAACAGCAGCTCCCATGAAAACGGCTGGTGCCGCAAGTCGCCGCTGCCCTTCGAATCTACAAGCTCCGGATGAATCTCGGCGAGTGGGACCCCGCCGCGCTCAGCTTCGCGCTGATCGAGCCTGCCCGCAAAGATCGGAGGCGTTCCTTTCAGCCGTGGATGCCGCAGAAGCAGCCTCGCAAGCTCCGCGCCCGCATATCCTGTTACGCCGATTACCGCTGTCTGTACCCCGTTGCTCATGACTCCAGCATTATCCTCAACCGTGCTTCCACTCCGGCGGCGCGGCGCGCGTCCTTGCAAATCACCAAAACCGTATCATCTCCCGCGAGGGTGCCGGCCACCTCGGGCCATTCCTCGTAATCGAGTGAGGCAGCTACCGGCTGCGCTCCGCCCATCACTGTACGGATAATCACCTGATTCATCGCTTGCAGCGCGCGCAGGCCAAAGCTGTCGATTACTTCCTGTACGGAGGGGGGCGTATCGTCATCCTTTTCGGCTGCTGCCGCAATAGCTCCATTGCCGTTGCCGTTCGGCAGCGAGTAGCCCGCGGGCCCCTTGTAAATATGCAGCTCGTGAATGTCGCGCGAGAGTGTGGCCTGCGTAACGGCAATGCCGCGGCGGCGCAGCTTGCGGCGCAGCTCATCCTGATTCGTCACCGGAGAGTTGGCAACAACTTCGCGTATCGCATTGTGTCGCCGTATCTTCAACTTCGCCGCCTCGCCCATGCGTTCGTGCAATTCAGAGCAAAAGAATGAGCGCGGCTCCGTGAGGTGCCGCGCTTGCATAAATATACAACGAAACTGTATAACTATGCAAAGAAGATTCCTTGAAAGTCCTGGCGCTTTCTGGCTCATGAGCTGTGCCGATTGAATTTTGTTCTTAGTTTTGGATTCCGTCCTTGTGTCACCTTCGAGACGGCCCGGAACATTTCTTCTTTTATGACAAGAAAATATGTATTCAATCGAAAAATGCGGCAAAATTTTGTAGCAGACTCGAAATTTAACAATTTAAGGGCTACAGTTATTCATGGAAGTTTATGCTCGTGCTGCTTCATATCCAGTGCAGACCGCCTGCCATCTTCAGGGCAGCCTGGTTGATCCGCGTTTTGATTCCGATTCCTGCGGCGTAGGTTTTGTGGCCCGACTTTCAGGCGAGCCCTCGCACCAGATTCTGGCTCACGCGCTTACGGCGCTTTCGCGCCTGGAGCATCGCGGCGCGGTTGCGGCGGATGGGAAGTCGAGCGACGGGGTGGGTGTCACTACCACGGTGCCGCGTGAGTGGCTGCTGAAGCAGGTAGGCCTTACTCTGGTCGAACATAAGCCGCTGGGCGTGGCTGTGTTTTTTTTGCCGCAGGATGACTCCGCGCAACGCGCCGAGATGGCTGCGGCCCTGTCTGCACAAAATCTCGACGAGCTTTTCTGGCGGCAGGTGCCTGTGCGGCCGGAGGTGCTGGGCGAGATCGCCAACTCCTCGCGACCGGCCATCTGGCAACTGCTCATCACCACGCGCAATGCGGAAGACTTCGACCGCCGGCTGTATCTGGCGCGGAAACAGTTTGAGCGTTCAGCTCTGCCTGGTTACATCTGCAGCATGTCTTCGCGGACCATGATCTACAAGGCGCTGTGCGCGGGCCGCCTGCTGAAGGAGTTTTATCCCGATCTCGCGGATCGGGAGTTCAAGACTCCGATCACACTCTTCCATCAGCGGTACGCTACCAACGTGCTGCCCTCATGGGATCGCGCGCAGCCTTTCCGCACCCTGGCGCACAACGGCGAAATCAACACCATCTGGGGCAATCGTGCGCGCATGGAAGCTCGCGCAGCCACCCTGCCGCTCGATCTGTATCCGGTGCTGAGCGAGGGCGGCTCGGATTCGACCTCGCTTGATGAGATCGTGGAACTGTTGGCTAACAATGGCCGAACCGTGGGTGAGGCCGCGCGTATGCTGCTGCCTCCCGCAAACCCTGCCTATAATTCCGCATTTTTGCAGTACAGCGGCGACTGCATTGAGCCGTGGGACGGCCCCGCTGCGCTGGCCTTTACAGATGGCCGCCAGGTGGGCGCTATCCTTGACCGCAACGGCCTGCGTCCTTGTCGATACGCCGTAGATGACACCGGCCTCGTGGTCGCGGGCTCGGAGGTGGGCCTCGTCGACATGGACCCGGATCATATTGTCCATAGCGGTCGGCTGGGCCCTGGCCAGATGATCGTGGCCGATCTCGACTTCAACCGCTTCTTTGAGAATGATGAGATTCTCAACATTTACGATCAGAAGCGGCAATACGAAGATTTAATCCAGCAGGACGTTCCGCTCACGGATGCGGCCGGCGCACCTGCGCCACTCGCTGCCGCGGAGTTGAACCGCCTGCAGCGCAGCTTCGGCTATACGCGTGAAGATGTGCGCATGGTTTTGGCTCCGATGGCCGCCGAGGGCAAGGACGCTGTCTGGTCCATGGGCGACGACACTGCCATTGCGCCACTGGCCAGGGCTCCGCGCCCGCTCTACGCCTTCTTTCGCCAGCGCTTCGCCCAGGTCACCAATCCGCCCATCGATCCGCTGCGCGAGGCCGTGGTGCTCAAGATGCATACGCGCCTTGGCCCCTGGCCGCATATCTTTGAGCTGCGTGAGCCGCTGCCCGGCCTCAGCCTCAACTCGCCGCTGCTTACGCTCGGCCAGATGCACGCGCTTATGGAAGGCGACCACGCGCAGTCCGGCAAGATGCAGCACGCCATTCTGCATTGCACCTGGACGCCTGATACCTCACTCGAAGTCGCTGTAGACATCCTCGCAGCGCGCGCCGTCGAGCTGGTAGGCTCAGGAGCCGCTCTGCTTATGCTTACGGATCGCCATGCATCGCCGGACGCGCTGCCGATTCCCATGGCATTGGCCACTGGAGCCGTGCATCATGCACTTATTCGCGGCGGCGTGCGTGCGGAGGTGGGCCTTGCTGTCGAAGCTGGCGACTGCCGCGAGATTCATCATTTGGCTGTGCTGCTGGGCATGGGTGCAGGCGCGGTGTGCCCGTGGCTGGCGCTTGAAACAGCGCGTGACCTTAACGCCGTAAACGGCGAGACAAATCTGATTCACGCAATGGAGCTGGGCCTGGCCAAGGTCATGTCGAAGATGGGCATCAGCGTGGTGGACAGCTACCGCGGCGCGCATCTCTTTGACGCCATCGGCCTCGCGCAGTACATCGTCGATAAATGCTTCCCGGGTGTTCCCGCGCCCATTGGCGGCATCGGTTTCGAGCAGATCGAGTCTCATGTGCGCCAGTCATGGTCCGGTTCCGATAGCGCCGACGAGCCTTCTGAGGACGAGACAACCGTTGTGGCCGCGGCCCAGGTGACCACTCAGACCAAGGATCTGTCCGACTACGGCTTCATTCGCTTCCGCAAGGCTGACGGCGCCGAGTTGCACCAGTGGCAGCCGCAGATTGTACGCGCATTACAGACCGTTGTCGGCTCCACCAAACAGGGCGCGGCCCTGGCACTTACCCCGTTTGCATCCTTCGCTGCGCAAGCCACAGAGACCGAGCCGCAGAATCTTCGCGATCTGCTTGAAATCCGTCCAGCAGGCCCTGAGGTTGCCGTCGAGTCCGTCGAATCCGCGGGCAATATCACACGGAAGTTCATTGCCTCCGCTATGTCTTTTGGCTCGCTCTCGCCGGAGGCGCACCAGACCATTACGGAAGCGATGAACCTGCTTGGCGGGCGTTCCAACACCGGCGAAGGCGGAGAAGATCCCGCCGTTTATTCTCCGATCAACGGCGCGCCCTCGCTGCTCAATAACAAGATCAAGCAGGTAGCCAGCGCACGTTTCGGCGTCACGGCCGAGTATCTGGCCCATGCGGAAGAGCTTGAGATCAAGGTCGCGCAGGGCGCGAAGCCCGGTGAAGGCGGCCAGCTTCCCGGCCACAAGGTAACGGAGCTGATCGCGCGCCTGCGTCACGCGCAGCCGGGAATGCAGCTCATTTCCCCGCCGCCGCACCACGATATTTACTCCATCGAAGACCTTGCCCAGCTCATCTGGGATCTAAAGCGCGTAAATCCGCGCGCTGCCGTGGGCGTCAAGCTCGTCTCGGGCTGCGGCGTGGGCACCATTGCTGCCGGCGTGGCCAAGGCGTATGCCGATTACATCGTCATTGCCGGCAACTCCGGTGGAACCGGCGCATCGCCGCTTTCAAGCATCAAGTACGCGGGCAACCCCTGGGAACTCGGCCTGGCCGAAGCACAGCAGGTGCTGGTGCACAATGGGCTGCGTGGCCGCGTTCGCCTGCGGACGGACGGCGGTCTCCGCACAGCGCGCGACATTGTTATGGCCGCGCTGCTCGGGGCGGATGAGTACGCCTTCGGTACGGCAGTTCTTGTCGCGCTTGGCTGCGATATGGCGCGCCAGTGCCATCTCAACACCTGCCCCACCGGCATTGCCACGCAGCGGCCTGAGCTGCGCGCCAAGTTCCGCGGCAAGCCGGAGCACGTGGTCCGCTTCTTTGACGAACTGGCCGCGGAAGTCCGCCAGCTTCTGGGCAAATTGGGTCTTTATTCACTCTCTGAAGCCACGGGCCGTGCAGATCTGCTTGAGCAGGTACGCTGGGATGCAGGTCTCGATCTTAAGCCCATGTTGAAGGCCGTGGCCATTGCAGAGGAGACGGGCGGCGCCATCCGCTGGGAGGGTAGCCGCAATGATCGCCCCGAGCAGCACATTCCCATTGACAACGCATGGGTCGAGCCGGCGCTCGAAGCCTTCAAGTCGAACAAGCCATTTCGTCTTGTAACGCGCGTCACCAATGAAGACCGCACGCTCGGAGCGCGGCTCTCCGGCGAGCTGGCGCTCTTTAAAACACAGAATCCGGCAGCGACCGGCTCAAAGCTTGTCTTCAAGATGCACGGCATTGCGGGCCAGTCCTTCGGGGCCTTTGCCGGCTCTGGCATGACGTTGGAACTCGATGGGCTTGCCAACGATTTCGTCGGCAAAGGTCTCAGCGGCGGCGAACTGATTTTGCGTGCCGTGGGTCGTGCTGCGGAGGATTCTGCTGCCCATACATTGCTAGGCAATGTGGCTCTCTACGGGGCCACTGGCGGATGGCTCTTTGCTGCCGGCCGTGCCGGCGAGCGCTTCGCGGTTCGCAATTCCGGCGCGCTGGCCATCGTGGAAGGCGTGGGCGATCACGGCTGCGAGTACATGACCGGCGGCCTCGCCGTTGTCCTCGGCGAAACTGGCATCAACTTCGGCGCAGGCATGACCGGCGGTCTCGCATGGGTGTATGACGAGGAGGGCGATTTCCTCAACAAAGGCCGCTTTCACAACTCTTTCCTGCAGCCGGAAACGTGGGATGACCTCGACCATGCCGCGCGCAAATCCATCTATGAACTGGTGGAACTGCACGCCGCCAAGACGCAGAGCCTCCGCGCGCGGTGGTTGCTGGCGAACTGGGAGACCGAGTCGCAGCGCTTTGTGCGCCTCACACCAAAGCCGCAAGCGTAGCTCGCATAGCGACCAAACAGGTGCGAGACTGATACACTTCGCTTGGTCTGAAAACAGACTTGGAGTGAATCATCCCGCAACTTTTGGCGCACCCATGACATCGGCTCCCATTAGCACCATCAATGATCTCTTTTTTCGCATTGCGGACGCTGCCAATCCGCGCGCCGTTCTGTGCCAGGATCACGCAGGCCAGTGGCAGCAGCTTTCATCCGGTCAGATTTATCAGCGCGTGCGCGCTGTCGGCTCCAGGCTGCTCGAATGGGGCGTGAAAAAAGGCGACCGTGTCGCACTCATCTCGGAAAATCGCTGGGAGTGGGCCGTTACGGACTTCGCCATTCTTGCCATCGGAGCGGCAGACGTGCCCGTCTATCCCACGCTTACCGGTGAGCAGATTTCCGTGTTGCTCACGGATGCAGACTGCCGTATCGCATTTGTTTCTACGCGCGCGCAGTTGGATAAGCTTAACACCGTCCGGAATCAGACGCCGCTTGAGCGTATCGTGATGATGGATGCCGACGCACCCAAAGGCGCGATTCCTTACAGCAGTCTTATCGAAGGCGCAGACTCGCTTGGCTCGCAACGCGATCCAGTCTTCGATGCCCTTGCGCACTCCGCCGAGCCGAAAGACCTGGCCACGCTGATCTATACGTCAGGAACCACCGGCGAACCGAAGGGCGTAATGCTCACGCACGGTAACATCGCCGCCAACCAGTGCTATTGCATTGGCGGTTACGAGATTTCTCCGAGCGACACCTGCATCTCGTTTCTACCGCTCTCGCACATTACTGCGCGCGCACTGGATTACGCCATGTACAACGCCGGCGCGCAGGTGGCGTATTGCGCGCAGTTCGATAAGCTGCCGCAGGCCATGAAGGAAATTCGGCCAACCTTTTTCGTGGGTGTTCCGCGCGTCTATGAAAAGATCCGTCAGGCTGTCGAGCACAAGTCTGCGGCCAGCCCCATTCGCAAGCGACTGCTCGCTCTTGCGCTCAAGATGGGCCTGGCGCACAGCGATGAGGTCTATCGCAGCCATAAGCCTTCCGCGTTTGGATGGAAGCTCGCCAATAAGCTCGTCTACAGCAAGGTGCAGGAGGCATTCGGTGGGCGTGTACGGTACTTCGTCTCAGGTGGTGCGCCGCTCGGCGTAGACACCGCTCGCTGGTTTGCATCGGCCGGCATCGCCGTTTGGGAAGGTTACGGCCTTACGGAAACATCTCCTGTCATTGCGCTCAACAATCCTAACGCGCAACGCCTCGGTTCAGTTGGCCCACTCCAGCCCAACATCGAAATCCAGTTTGCATCGGACGGCGAGCTACTCATCCGCGGCCCCATCGTTTTTCAGGGCTATTGGAAGAAACCGCAAGCCAATGCCGAGTGCTTCAGCGGCGAAGGCTGGTTCCACACCGGCGACATCGGCCATCAGGACGCCGACGGCTTTCTCTACATTACCGACCGCAAGAAGGAACTGCTAAAAACATCCGGCGGCAAGCTTGTGGCTCCGCAACCTATTGAGAACAAGCTCAAGACGAACGTCCTCGTCGGCAATGCGGCGCTGATCGGCGACAAGCACAAGTTCATCTCCGTGCTCATTTCTCCCAACTTTACAGCTCTCGAAGGTTGGGCTCGCCAGCAGGGAGTCGCTTTTTCCAGCCGCGCTGAACTTGTCGTAGACAGTCGAGTGCATAAGCTGTATCACGGCATCGTTCATGACATCAATGCGGATCTCGCCAGCTTCGAGTCTCTGAAGCGATTCCGGCTCGTACCCGAGGAGTGGACGCAAGAGACCGGAGAGCTTACCCCGTCCATGAAGCTCAAGCGCCGCGTAATTACGGAGCGTTATGCTTCGCTTGTCGCCGAGATTTACGCGGACGAAGCAACCTCACGCGGCGAATAGGCGAAACCAAACCGCGACCAAAGATTCCTCGCTTTGTCCACATGTGGTGCAGGCCGCGAAAGAACGGGGCGCCCCACATGCTCACGGCCAGCAGTCCGCCAAACAGGATCACCGCGTCAATGCTGACGCGTCCCTGGCGCGTCCAGTAGGTATTCGGATCCAGATTCAGCCATAGGGCAAACTCATCCAGTGTCAGCGCCGCGCCTGCTCCATAACTCACGCACATCAGCCTGCTCAGAAAAATAGAAATCGGCGAGTGCGAGCGGCCCACATCGAGCAGCCATCCATAACCGACCAGCAGCAGAATCAGGATTCCCCATACCAGGTGATGGATGTGTACTCCGCGCACCGTCACCCAGTCAAAGGGTCCGCGATCCCGCACAACCATGTCTACAATGAAGCGCACGCCCATGAACGTAATCAGGAAAGAGACTGAAGCCAGAAACAACCGCCGCCGCGGACGGTCTGGAATCGTAGCGCGGATCAGATAGCCCAGCCGCGTCAATTGCAGCAGCACCAGAAGCACCGCAACGACGAAACTTGCAAAGGCGAGTAAGAGCAGTGCTCCGGTTCCGGGCATAGTTTATTGGAACATCCCAGCCTGTAAATTCCGAGTGAAAAGCAAACTGTCCCTGATTGTAAGGGCGTGGCCGCCAACACTTTCTCTTGACTCTCTCGGAGTACACTGTATATGGCGTCGAACTGGCCGAACGCTTCACGAATGTCGTGAGAAATAGAAGCGCCCTGCAGGCCACCGCGCCCCACAGATTCCTCACTAGGAGAGCTTTTCGATGCGTGTAGCTTTGTTGACCGGCGGCGGAGACTGCCCTGGCTTGAATGCAGTGATTTATGCAGCGGTGAAGAAGGGGATCAATCATTACGGCGACGAATTTATTGGTTTCCTCAACGGCTGGAAAGGCGTTCTTGAAAACCAGTGGATTCCGCTGACGCTCGAAAGCACAGACGGCATTCAGCTCAAGGGCGGCACCATCCTTCACTCCTCGCGCACCAATGTGAAGAAGATTCCCGGAGGCATCGAAAAGGTCCAGGAAGTTCTCAAAGAAAACAAGATTGACGCGCTCATCGCGCTCGGGGGCGACGACACGCAGTCCGTCACGCTCTTCCTTGCCGAGCACGGGATTAGCGCGGTCGGCGTGCCCAAGACCATCGACAACGACATCAATGGTACCGACGCGACATTCGGCTACGATACAGCCGTCTCCATTGCCACGGAAGCCGTGGATCGCATCCATACCACCGCCGACTCACACAATCGCGTCATCGTTGTGGAAGTTATGGGCCGCGACGCAGGCTGGATCGCAATGGCCGCGGGCATCGCGGGCGGCGCGCATGTCGTTCTCGTACCGGAGCAGACTATCGATCTCGATCACGTCTGTGCCTTACTCAAGTACAACTACGATCATGGCAAGCATTATGGCGTAGTCGTTGTCGCCGAAGGCTGCCACTTGCCGGAAGGTGGCCAGATTCTCGGCTCAGGCAAGGTCGATTCCTTCGGCCACGCGCAGCTCTCCGGGATCGGAGAAGCGCTCGCCAAGCTCATCCAAGAGAAGACCGGCTTTGAAACCCGCAGCGTGAACCTCGGCCACACCCAGCGCGGCGGTGTGCCCACGGCGTACGACCGTCTGCTCGGCCAGCGTTACGGCCTTCACGCCATTGATATGGTGCACCAGAGCAAGTGGGGCCGCATCGCCGTCCTCAAGGGCACGGACATCACTGACATCACCATCAAGGAAGCCATCTCCACCAATCGCCGCCTTGACCAGCGTTTCTTCGACGTGATCGCTGGCCTTGAAGCCAAGGTCTAGCGCAGCACGCTCCATTTGATATGAAAAGCCATCCCGGAGGGGATGGCTTTTTATTCGCATTCGCACCGTGAATTCATGTCAGGATGAATCCGTGCAATACCGCCTCTACCATCCCGCGGACTTTGAGCAGCTTTACGCCATTGAAGAGGCATGCTTCGATGGCGTCCTGCGCTTTGACCGCCGCTACATGAAGCAGCTCACCGAGCGTGCCTCGAGCGTCACCTGGACCGCGGAATGGACCGCCGAAGAAGGCAGCAGACTCGCGGGTTTCGTTATCGTGGAGTGGACACGGATGCAGCGCGGCATTGTCGCCTACATCCAGACCATCGAGGTCGATCCCACATTTCGCCGCCGCAGTGTCGCCCGTGAACTGCTTCGCCTTGCTGAAGGCTCTGCCCGCCAGGCCCATGCCACCTACATCTGGCTGCACGTGGATGAAACCAATGTAGCCGCCATCGCCCTTTACCGCGGCTGCGGTTACAAGCGCCACGGCAACCACCCCCGCTACTACCAAAACAGTCATGGCGCGGAGATTTATGCCAAGCCGCTCGGCAAAGTATAGCGCGGTCCCGCTGCGCGGGATTCCACCTCTCTGTATTTTTCCACAGAAATGAATTTGGGTTACTATATCGTTCGTCTCCGTATATGCTGCCGATCGCACTGCCAACTGGAACAGTCCGGCCACGCGAGTTGCCTCGCACACTTCTGCGCTCACTCGCAGGAGTCCTTCTTTTAGGTGCGGCAATACTGGTGCTCATGCAGATCGGCCGCCTCGCCCCACATCACACCCACATCCACGCCATCTCTACAACTGCCCGCGCTCGCACGGCAGCCTTCACCGACCGCTTCTCAGACGGCACGCCGGATTTTCTCCGACTTACCGATCCTGCCGACCAGGCTGCCTTCCGGCGCTGGTTCGCACTCATTGCGGATGAGCAGGCCCTGCGTCCTGCCTCTCAGATCCCAACCGAGATTACCGATTGCGCCAGCCTGTTGCGCTACTCTTACCGCGAAGCCCTCAAGCGGCATGACGATTCCTGGTTCCTCTCGACAGGCATTGAAGTTGACGCACTCCCCGGCGAAATCCGTGTATGGCATTATCCTGATACGCCGCTCGGTGCGCAGCTCTTCCGCGTCCAGCCCGGCAGCTTTGAGCCCGCTGACCTCACCAACGGCAGCTTCGCTCAATTCGCTGACGCCAAAACACTTGTCCAGCGCAATGCCTTCCTCGTCAGCCGCGACGTACGCGCCGCACAGCCGGGCGATCTGCTCTTCTACCGGCAATTTGGCCAGTCTTCGCCCTGGCATTCGATGATCGTTGCCGCCGTCGGCACGCAGGCACGCGTCGTCTATCATACCGGACCCGATCACGGACGCCCCGGTGAGCTACGCCGCGTCCTCCTCGCCGAGCTGCTCGATCATCCGGAGCCGCAGTGGCGACCGGTCGCCTCTAACCCTAACTTCCTTGGCGTCTACCGCTGGAATATCTTGCGAGGGGCCGAATGAAATTTTCGCGGCTGCTCTTGGCTCTGGTTCTTGCTCTCCTTTTCGTTGGCTCCGCAGCCCACGCGGCCGAGCCGCGTTCTTTTTCGCTCTCCACGCAGCGCACCTTCGCTCCCGGCGAGCAGATGAAGATCCAGCTCTATTCACGCAACGTGTCCGCGCTCGAGTTCCGTGTCTACAAGGTTCGCGACACGGAAAAGTTCTTCTCCGGCCTCAAGGATCTGCACAGCTTTGGCACGCAGAGCTACTCGCCATCCGAGCAGATTGACAAGCGCACCTTGATCGAACGCCTGCACGACTTTAAAGCCGGCATCTGGTGGAACATTCGTCACTTCTTCCGTAGCCAGTTCACATCGGAAGCCCGCGACAGCGTCCGCGAGCATCAGGCCAGCCTGGGCAAACGCAGCCGCATCGTCGGCGCTACGGAATTCGCCGGCATTCCGCTGCTCAACGAAAGCCAGCTCGTTGCCCGCTGGAAGCTCATCATGCCGCCTTCGCTGGTAAGCGAAACGCAGATTCTGCCCATAGACAATCCCGGCCCTGGCGTCTACCTCATTGAGGCCACAGATGGCACATACAAGGCCTACACCCTCGCCATCGTCACCAGCATGGTGCTGGTGGAACGGTCATTTAACAGTAACCTTGAGGTCTTTGTCGCCGATCGCAAAACCGGCGCGCCCATCTCTGACGCCGACGTGGTTTTCTGGGCCAGCGGCAATCAACAAGCCACTGCAAAAACCAGTGCTGAAGGCTTTGCCCCGCTCAGCATGGGCGAGCATGCAGGACAGCCGGAAAATCTCTGGGTTCTCGCTCATAAGGGCAGCGAGGCTGCCATCGTCACGCCCTGGGGCTACGGCTTCAATGAGAACGCTGCAGGCAACACGCGCGCATTCATTTATACCGACCGTCCTGTTTATCGTCCCGGCCACGATGTCCACATCAAAGCCATCTTGCGCGGCCAGAAAGACGACAATCTGCTTCTGCCTGCTAACAAAACCGTGCAGCTTACCGTGCGGGACGCCGACGACAAGGCCATCTTCAAGAAAGACCTGCCAGTCTCCGCTCACGGCACTGTTTCGGCAGATCTCACGCTTGCTTCCGACGCCTCACTCGGCTACTACAACATCCAGCTCGGCGACCAGGTTCAGGGGGCGGGTAGCTTTTACGTAGAGGAGTATAAGAAGCCTGAGTATCAGGTCACCGTCAAACCTGCCGCCAGGCGCATCCTCCAGGGCAACTCCCTCCAGGCCGTCATTGAGGCGCGCTACTTCTTCGGCGAGCCGGTCGCCGGAGCCAAGGTGAAGTACGTCGTGCACACTTCCACACACTGGTGGTGGGACGAAGGCGAAGAAGATGCACGCGATCAGGCCGGCGCAGACAATTCCGACAGCTCGGATAACTCCGGCGATTCCGACGAGACCTGGGGCGCCGAGGAGCAGCAGGAGCATGAGGGCGTGCTCGACGCCAATGGCCGCCTCACCGTCTCGCTACCCGTTCCGCTTGATCGCAAGCACGACGACGAAGACTTCCGCATCGAAGCTCGCGTAACCGACGCAGCCAACCGCGAGGTCGCGGGCCACGCTACTGTTCTCGCCACTTACGGCTCCTTCCGCCTGAGCGTGGAACCTACCAGCTACATCATCTCGCCCGGCCAGACGCCACGCGTCAAAGTCACCGCGCAGGACTACGATGGCAAGCCTGTGCAGACCCCCATCCACATTGAATCCAGCCAGACAAAATGGGACTCCGTAACGCGCACGGCCACTAAATCCGTTGTAGATAATCGCGATTCCATCACAGGAGCGGACGGAACAGTCTTTGTGGATCTACCCATCAGCACTAGCGGCAGTTTCACCGTTGTAGCCTCGGCCTTCACCCCGGAGAGACGTACCGTGGAAGGCCGCACCTGGCTCTGGATCTACAACGGCGCCGGCGCAAGTTACAACCAGAACGTCCAGGCGCAGCTCGTTCCAGACAAAAAGTCTTACAAAGTCGGCGAGACCGCCCACATACTCCTCGTCACCGGTCTCGACGACAAACCCGATCAGGAGTTCTGGGCTGTCGTCACAGCGGAGGGCAACAGCATCCAGTCGCGTCAGCTACTCCACGGCAAAGGCACCAGCATTGCATTTGATGTGCCAATCACCGACCGCGCCCAGCCCAATCTCACCGTCAGCGCCATGCTTGTCCATGCGGACCAGCTCATCACCGCGCAAAAGAGTCTTTCCGTGCCGCTCACCGAGCGCCGCCTTACCATAACCGCCACGCCCAGCAAGGACAAATACCTTCCCGGCGAAAAAGGCTCCTTTGACATCCTCGCGCAGGATGCGTCCAGCAAGCCCGTGCAGGCAGACCTGAGCTTAGGCGCGGTTGATGAAGCCCTCTACTCGGTTCGCCCTGATACCACTAGCGATATCCTTGGCTTCTTTTATCCACGGCGCTATTCCTGGCTTAACCCCGAGACGTCCTTCGAGTACTACTTCCACGGCGAGGCCGGCACAAAGAGCCCGCTTCTCGCGCGCCTCATTGGAGATGGCCTCTTCCATCCCCGCATGGCGCAAGTCAAACCAGGCTCAGATCTCGTTGTACCCAAGGTGCGCAAGGCATTCCCTGACACGGCTTACTGGAACCCCACCGTCCGCACCGGCCCCGACGGCCATGCGCGCGTCGAATTCACCTTCCCCGACGCCCTCACCACCTGGCGCGCCACTGTTCGCGGCATGACCGACGATGGCAAAGCCGGCAGTGTCATCACGCGTGTCCTCGTTCGCAAAAACCTCATCGTCCGTCTTGCCGCGCCGCGCTTCCTGCGCCAGGGCGATGAGGCCACATTGAAAGTCATCGCGCACAACTATCTCGAATCCGCCAAAGACGTCACCTTCGCACTTGATGTTGCAGGTCTCGACGTTCTCAGCGGCCAAACCACGAAGATCAACATCCCTGCGCGCGGTGAAAGTGTTGCGGAGTGGCGTGTCCGCGCTCGCACAACTGGCTCCGCCACGCTCACAGCTAAAGCCCTCACCAATGAGGAGTCCGACGCGATCGAAATCCCGTTGCCTGTACTGCCCTACGGAGTCAAGCAGCGTAACGCCGGCTCCGGCACAGTCTTCTCAGGCTCAGGCCAGGCGCAGTGGAGTTACAGCTTCCCTGCAAACTCTGACGCGGGCACGCGCTCCATCACAGTTACCGTCGCGCCCTCCGTTGCCGGAACCGTCTTCGATGCGCTCGATTACCTCACCGGCTACCCCTGGGGCTGCACCGAGCAGACCATGTCCAGCTTCCTGCCGGACGTCATCGTTGCGCAGACAGTCGATAAGCTTCATCTCAAATCCCCCATCGACCGTGCCACGCTTAACAAGATGGTCAACGCCGGTCTTGAGCGTCTTTACAACTATCAGCACGACGATGGTGGCTGGGGTTGGTGGCCAGACGATCCCAGTCGCGTCTTCATGACCGCCTATGTCGTCAGCGGCCTGGGCCAGGCGCGCAACGCTGGCTACAAGATCGAGGACAACCGCCTCAACCGCGGTCGCCAGTGGCTGCTCACGACTCTCTCTCAGCATCCGGACATGGTTCCTGATCTCCGCGCATACACGCTCTACGCGCTCGCCACCACTGGCGGCGTCCCGAAGGAACAAATAGACCCTCTCTGGAGCGACCGCGGCAAGCTCGGCACAGAAGCTCTTGCCTTCGCAGGACTCGCTCTCGATGCAGCAGGCGACAGCCGCGCTCTTGAGGCAGCGCAGATTCTCGAATTCAGGGCCAAAGTCAACAGCGGCGATGCCTGGTGGCAATCGCGCTACGACAACCTGCTCGACGACTGGGGTGACAACTCGCCCGAAGCTACCTCCGTAGCGCTCAAGCTGCTCATTCGCCAGGATCGCTCCAGCAGTCTCGTGTCGAAAGCTGTCTTGTGGCTCGGTCAGCAGCGCAGCGGCGACTACTGGGAGACAACCAAACAGACCGCGATGGTCATCGCAGGTCTTACGGACTATCTCGCTCTCAGCGGCGAGCTGGCCAATAGTTCCGACGTGGAGATCCTCGTCAATGGCGCAAGTGTCGGAAACCATCGCTTCGCCCCGGCGGATGCATTCAATGTCCCATGGAAGATCAAGATTCCCGCGCAACAGATCGGTAACGGAGGCCAACTCACCATTCGCAAAACCGGCGACGGCATAACCTACTGGTCCGCCGAAAACCAGTGGTACAGCGCCGATAAGAAGCTCTATCAGAACGGTCAGCTTTCTCTCAACGCTACGCGCGACTACTATCTGCTCCAGAAGAAGCAGGACAAGCCCGACGATCCCATCACCTACGATCTTGTCCCGCTCCATGGTCCCGTTCACGTCGGTGACATTATCGCCGTGCGCTTCGCCATTGCAGGAACCGATTGGAAATACATGCTCTCTGAAGATCCCATCCCCGCAGGCACCGAATTCCTTGAGCGCAGCGATCTCTATAAACTCAACAACAAGCCGGATTGGTGGGCGGACTGGTTTACGCGCAAAGAATTCCACGATGATCGCGCAGCTTTTTTCAATACCGAATTCACCAGGCGCACCGAGTACGTCTACCTGCTCAAAGTTGTTACACCTGGCCGCTTTGGCATCAGTCCTGCGCAATCGGGCCCCATGTATCAACCTTCTGTAACCGCCACCACCGATCCCGCGACGCTGGAGGTGCAACCCTGATGGCCGCACGTGACCTTATGCGCGATATGGCACACAACCTGCGCGCCGCGCGCGGCTGGATACTCGCGCAGTTCGTCGGCTTCCCGCTGATCGCTATTGCCGGCATCGGCTGGACGCGCCTGCCCGACAAATACTGGTGGCAATTCGCGCTCTCCGTCTTGTTGCCACTACTGCTTCTCGCCGCCGCGCTCGCGCTCAAAGCAGGAATTGTTCGCAGCATGATGAGTGAAAGTGAACCTCGCGTCTCACTCATTTCGGGAGCGCTCTCCCTGCTCGTCTGGATCGCCATTGCCTGGCTCCTCTGGGCGCTGCTGGACCGTTGGGACGACAAGATCTATCTGTGGGCTGCGTATCTCAACTCCAAAGCCTCCGCCTGGTGGCGAGCGCGCATCTTCACCTTCCAGCATCTTTCACTCTGGCTCACACGCATCGAGTGGTTCCTGCGCTGGATCGTCATTCCTGCACTTCTCATCCCTCTCGGCGCAGCGTCTGCCGTGCGCGCCTGGCGTCTCCGCTGGCTTAGCACGCTTCACGTCATGCACAACTGGCGCTGGTTTTTCGCCGTAGTTTTCTTCGCGCTCCTTGGCGTAGCCCTGCCCAGCCACTTCTTCAACGGCTTGCCGCATGGCACGCTCAGCGCACAGATCTGGGCCGTCGCGCTCAAGTTCATCGGCGCGTACCTGCTTATGTTCCTTTGCTGGATTCTGCTTCTCGGCTGGGTCTGCGCGCTGCTCAAACAGCAGGAAGCAACGAAACTCTAACGCTGCACCGCAGTCATAGCCTGCGTTGGCACGCCATTCCGCAGCCATGCAGCCACCTGCGTTCGCCCATAACTTCCCAGCAGCTTTTCTGTATACCATCGCGCCGCCGCATGTGCCGCTTCGGACTCGCCCTCATTCGCAGAATGAGCCAGCTTGCGGTCCACATCCTCAAGTTTCATCTTCGGTGCAACCGCGGCTTGTCCTTCAGAACTCCAAGCCTCCACCAATCCCTCGCGCAGCCATAGTGGAGCCTTCACACCCGCTGTGCTCTCCACCAGCGCGTGCAGCATCTCATGCCGCATTACAGGTTCAAGCATCTTTCGACCCGCAAGTGTCCGCATCGGCTGCGTGCCAATCCAACTGCCTTCGGCGAACGCCGCAACCCATCCCGGCGCAAGCGTCGCCGCGCGAAACTCCGGCGTCGACCGATACTCCCGCACAGTAATAATTCCTGTCAGCTCCAACCCAGACCGGCTCCGCGCCTCGGTCAGTGCATGGTCCAGCTCCGGCAAATACGTCTGGTCCTCATCTTCCAGTGTTTCTAGCGTGTAACCCACGCGCGCAAAGCTCCGCCAACTCAGCCCGCTTGCCTCATCTCGCACTTCTGCGCCGGGGAAGTACTGAGCCAAAATTGTGCCCGCATCCAATCCCTGTGCTGCCATAGCTGCCGCACCCACTTGGCAAAGCCCTACGCCGTGCCCCGCGCCGCGCCCGTGAAACAGAAATCCATCGCCGATCCCATTGCTCAGTCTTGACACTTCAAACCATGCGCTCGGAATCCGATTCCACCCTAGCGCGCGGCCCACCGCCAGCCGGAAGTCTTCTGTGGAAACTGCTGTTCCACCCACCATCAGCGTTACTGCCCGTCCAGACTCGCCTCTCTTGGCTACCATCAGCGTCTTCCATCCCGGCGCAACGAGCCCTCCGCTAGCTAGTGCTCGCGTCAACTCCTCCAGCGTCAGCGTCGAACTCCACTCCCGCACACCGTATGCAATGCAATATGGGTCCGCTCGCCCCACAAGCCACGGAGCCATGTCCCCTTTCGCGCCCCACACCTCCGCGGGTACAGCCGTATGCCCGCCACAGTTCTGGTGGAACCACGCCGCGGCCCGCCGTCCATGAAACCACAGTGTCTCGCCTGCGGTTCTCAGCACAGCCGCATGAGCTGCCGCCTCGCGCCCCGTCGCGCTCCAGCGCAGCAGTTGGCAGTGCGTCGCATCGCACAGGTCATATTCGGCGTGTCCATGTCGCACATGCAGCGCAAAGCTTCGCACCACCACGGCCAGCGCCTTCAGTGATTCCTCAGAGTCACCCGCGCCGCTCTCGCTCGCTACTACGCGCTCCACATAGCGCTCCACCGGCATTGTTACAGCTATCGTCAGCACGCCTCCCCGCGCAATCACATGCACAGGGTACGGAAGTGCCACACGCTCTCCATGCGCTTCCAGGATCAGCGCCCCGCTCAGCCACATTTCCGTAGAGTGTTTGCCGCCAAAGGCAATCGCACTGTCCTCCGCGCGCAGTCTCATTTCCTGCGCCAGCGGAACCGCACCACATCGGTCGCACGTTCGCACACTTGCACTCTCACCCTGCGCCGCTCGCACCAACACTTCGCGGTCGTGCCACAGCGTCCACAGTCCCACGCGCAGCGTTGAAGCACTTTGCTGCGCGCCGACCATCTGCGCCGTAGCCACAACTGCCGCAATCATAAGGAAGATTCTGATCCCTGTTCCCGGATCTCTGACCCCTGTTCTCACTTTGTCCTCAGCGGCGATCGCTTCAATACCTCTCCCGCGATCCCTGCCGCATCTGCGCCGCGTCCCACCGGCAGATATACCACCAGAGCAACCTTTGGGTTCTGCGCCGGCGCAAGCCCCACAAACCAACCATGCGTCCGTCCGCCAGCAGTTGCGTTCGCCGTTCCCGTCTTGCCTTCTACCGCCACGCCACCCAAACCTGCCGCCCCCGCCACTCCAAAGCTCGCCGAATCCCGAATTCCTGCGCTTACTACCTCTGTTGCCTTTGTCTTCGGATGCGCAGCAAACTCCAGCCCGAGCCACCGGTACGCCCGCACCAGTTCCAGCGGCGTTACCTCAATCCCCTCCATGCCCAATAGCGCCAATTTTGTCTCATCCGCCGTCCGCGGCTCACGGAATCGCGCCACAGCTTCGCTCTCCACAAGCCCTGTTGTCCCAAGCAGTTCCGAGCGTTCCAGCAGCCCGCGAAGTTTCGCTGGCGGTACGCTTCCTGCTACAGCGGCAAAGTATGTATTGCAGCTCCATGTCAGCGCTTCGTGCGCATCCAGCGCCGGCATCTCCGGATGCGAGCAGTTCAGCTCCCTCCCCGCCACATGCAATTGTCTGCTGCACGCAATCCGCTGCGCGGGATTCCATCCTCCCTGCTCGAGCAGTCCGTACAGTGCAATCGGCTTTAGCGTCGAGCCGGGCGCAGCCAGTGTTCGGGCCGCTTCAGCTAACCTTCGCGCCGCCACCACGCGTCCCGACATTAGGTTCACAACCGCAATCTCGGCGTTCGGCGCGCTCTTCGCCGCATCTGCCACAGCCCACCGCCACGCAACGGCCTGCCCAGTAGCCTGCGCCGCCCATAGCGGCCCTCTCGCCACAATAATCAGAGCGCTTATCAGCCAAATCAATTGCCGCACACCACGAGTATCCACGACCCCAGAGCTAAATGTCTCAAATAAATGGATTTTCGAATCGGCGTAGAGTGTTATAAAACAACCTGGCATTGGATATTCGCATCTCAACATTTGTGTTTTTGCAGACGCGCTTCCGCGCTTCCAGAAATAAGCTGGCTGGGGTATGTTTCGTGCATCAACGACCGCCTGACATTTCATATATATGGTAGGAGTTCCTTGCATGGGGACCTACGTACAGCCCCCTCTGAACGAGGGAGGAACGACCTCTTCGTATCCGGCCAATGGAGCAGAACTGCCTTCGCACGAGTGCCTGGCCGCTATCCTGCAAAGCCTCCAAACCATGAAGGACGGCGATTTCAGCACCCGCTTGCCGGGTACGTGGATAGGTCTGCCTGGGAAAATCGCGGATATCTTCAATGAAATCGTGACGGCCAACGAAGAGATGGCTCGCGAATTGAAGCGCGTCGGCCAGGCTGTGGGCAAAGAGGGCAAAACGCGTGAGCGAATCCGTGTCGAGCGGCACCGCGGCGCCTGGGATGACATGGAAGTCTCAGTCAATACGCTCATCGAAGATCTGCTGCGTCCCACCACTGAGGTTACCCGTGCAATTGCTGCCGTGGCCCAGGGAAATCTGACGCAAACCGTACGTCTCGATGTGGACGGCCGACCGCTCGAAGGCGACTTTCTTCGCTCCGCCAATATCGTCAACACGATGATTCAGCAGCTCGGGATCTTCACGGCTGAAGTGACGCGCGTGGCGCGCGAAGTCGGTACAGATGGCAAGCTCGGCGGCCAGGCTGTCGTTCCCGGCGTGGCCGGCACATGGAAAGACCTTACGGACTCGGTCAACTCCATGGCTTCGAACCTTACCGGTCAGGTTCGCAATATCGCTGAAGTGGCAACGGCCGTGGCCAGCGGAGATCTCTCCCGCAAGATCACCGTCGATGTGCGCGGCGAAATCCTTCAGCTCAAGGAAGCCATCAACACGATGGTCGATCAGCTCCGTTCCTTCGCCGCTGAAGTGACGCGCGTGGCGCGCGAAGTCGGCACTGACGGTAAGCTTGGCGGTCAGGCAGTTGTTCCCGGCGTGGCCGGCACGTGGAAAGATCTCACAGACTCAGTGAATGCAATGGCCGGCAATCTCACAGCGCAGGTCAGAAACATTGCCGAAGTCACTACAGCCGTTGCGCGCGGCGATTTGTCCCGCAAGATCACCGTAGACGTGAAGGGTGAAATTCTTGAGCTGAAGGACACCATCAACACGATGGTCGATCAGCTCAACGCCTTCGCGGGAGAAGTAACGCGCGTGGCGCGCGAAGTCGGCACGGAAGGCAAGCTCGGCGGCCAGGCTAGCGTTCCCGGTGTCGCCGGTACTTGGAAGGACCTTACCGACAATGTGAACTTCATGGCCGGCAATCTCACCGGTCAGGTACGTAATATCGCTGAAGTAGCAACAGCTATCGCGAACGGCGACCTTTCCCGCAAAATTACCGTCGATGTGCGTGGCGAAATCCTTCAGCTCAAAGAAACGCTGAACACGATGGTGGATCAGCTCAATCGTTTTGCTGGCGAAGTGACGCGTGTAGCGCGCGAAGTCGGCACAGAAGGAAAGCTCGGCGGCCAGGCGCAGGTGCCCGGCGTGGCCGGCACGTGGAAGGATCTTACCGACAACGTGAACTCGATGGCGGGCAACCTCACGGCACAGGTGAGAAACATCGCCGAAGTAACAACGGCCGTCGCTCGTGGCGACTTGTCGCGCAAGATCACTGTGGACGTGAAGGGCGAAATCCTCGAGCTGAAAAACACCATCAACACGATGGTGGATCAGCTCAACGCTTTCGCCGGCGAAGTCACACGCGTCGCGCGCGAAGTCGGCACGGACGGCAAGCTGGGCGGCCAGGCGCAGGTATCCGGAGTAGCAGGAACATGGAAAGACCTCACCGATAACGTCAACTTCATGGCATCCAACCTTACCGGCCAGGTGCGCAATATCGCCGAAGTCGCAACAGCCGTCGCGCGCGGCGACCTTTCACGCAAGATCACAGTGGACGTGAAGGGCGAAATCCTCGAGCTGAAGGACACCATCAACACCATGGTGGACCAGCTCAACGCCTTCGCGGGCGAAGTGACGCGCGTGGCGCGTGAAGTGGGCACGGACGGCAAGCTCGGCGGTCAGGCCCAAGTATCCGGTGTAGCGGGAACGTGGAAAGACCTTACGGACTCGGTCAACTCCATGGCCTCGAACCTTACCGGGCAGGTGCGCAATATCGCCGAGGTGGCAACGGCAATCGCGAGCGGCGATCTTTCCAAGAAGATCACCGTAAACGTTAGCGGTGAAATTCTGCTGCTCAAAGAAACCATCAACACGATGGTCGATCAGCTCAACCGGTTTGCAGGTGAAGTGACGCGTGTGGCGCGCGAGGTCGGTACGGAAGGCCGTCTTGGCGGCCAGGCCAATGTTCCCGGTGTCGCCGGCACCTGGAAGGATCTCACCGACTCAGTGAACTCGATGGCGGGTAACCTCACCGCACAGGTGAGAAACATCGCTGAAGTCACCACGGCCGTTGCGCGTGGCGATTTATCCCGCAAAATCACGGTGGATGTGAAGGGCGAAATCCTCGAACTGAAAAACACCATCAACACGATGGTGGATCAGCTCAACGCCTTCGCTGCCGAGGTAACGCGTGTGGCCCGCGAGGTAGGCACAGACGGAAACCTTGGCGGCCAGGCAATGGTGCCCGGTGTGGCTGGAACCTGGAAGGACCTTACGGATAACGTCAACGTGATGGCTGTGAACCTGACGGAACAGGTCCGCGGCATCGTAAAAGTCGTTACCGCCGTGGCCAACGGCGCGCTCAACCAGAAGCTTACGGTGAACGCGAAAGGTGAAGTCGCAGCGCTGGCCGAGACCATCAACAATATGACGGACACACTGGCTACCTTCGCTGATCAGGTCACCACGGTGGCCCGCGAAGTCGGCGTGGAAGGTCGTCTCGGCGGTCAGGCCAATGTTCCCGGCGCATCCGGAACCTGGAAAGACCTTACCGGCAACGTGAACCTGTTGGCCGACAACCTCACCAACCAGGTGCGCGCCATTGCGGAAGTAGCTACTGCTGTGACCAAGGGCGATCTCACTCGTTCGATCCAGGTAGAAGCCCGCGGCGAAGTGGCCGAGCTCAAAGACAACATCAACACGATGATCGATAACCTGCGGCTCACCACCGACCGCAACACAGAACAGGACTGGCTCAAGACTAACCTGGCCCGCTTCACTGGCATGCTGCAAGGCCAGCGGGATCTTAGTACTGTCGGTCGGATGTTGCTTTCCGAACTCGCCCCACTCGTGAATGCGCAGCAGGGTGTCATCTACCAGATGGGTAGCGAGTCCTCTGCGTCTGAGGGCACGCTGGTGTCGCTTTCCACGTATGCTGATGCTCCCGAGAGAAATGTCCGCGAAGTGCGCATCGGCGAAGGTCTGATCGGCCAATGTGCTGCGGAAAAGCGCCGCATGCACATTACAGAATTACCTAGAGGAACAACGCCCATCCAGTCCGGCCTCTTCAAGGCCAAGCCAAAGAATGTTATCGTTCTCCCCGTACTTTTTGAAGATCGTGTCAAGGCTGTAATCGAGCTTGCAAGCCTTAGCTCCTTCACCGCTTCTCACCTGGCCTTCCTGGAGCAACTCACCTCTTCTATAGGCATCGTGCTCAACTCCATTGAAGCCACCATGCAGACGGAAAGCCTGCTGAAACAATCGCAGCAGCTTGCCGCGGAGTTGCAGACACAGCAGAAGGAACTGCAGCAGACCAACGAGCAGCTCGCGCAAAAGGCTCAGCAGCTTGCCGAACAGAATTATGAAGTGGAGCGCAAGAACCAGGAAATCGAGCAGGCGCGGCGCGCCCTGGAAGAAAAAGCGCGCGAACTTGCTCTTACCTCCAAGTACAAATCGGAGTTCCTCGCCAACATGTCCCACGAGCTGCGCACGCCACTTAACTCCATTCTTGTTCTTGGTCAGCAACTCGCGGAAAATCCCGATGGCAGCCTCTCGGCCAAGCAAGTTGAGTTTGCGCGCACCATTCACGGTGCCGGAACCGATCTGCTCAACCTCATCAGCGATATTCTCGATCTTTCCAAGATCGAATCAGGCACCGTTTCCGTTGAAGCTGAGGAAGTCTTCTTCGGGTCGCTGCTCGAAGCTGTTTCGCGGCCATTCCGTCACGAGGCGGAAAATCGCAAGCTCTTCTTCGAGGTCACCAGCGATCCAAGAATGGGCCGCAGCCTTGTCACTGACTCAAAACGTCTGCAGCAAGTTCTCAAAAACCTGCTCTCGAATGCATTCAAATTCACTGAGCAGGGCAGCGTGCGGTTGAACATTTCGCGTGCAAAAATTGGATGGAGCGCCGATCATCCTTTGCTGGGGGGAGCCGGCTCTGTGATTGCCTTCGAGGTTTCAGATACGGGCATCGGAATCCCGGCAGAAAAACAACGCATCATCTTTGAGGCTTTCCAGCAGGCAGACGCAGGCACCAGCCGCAAGTTTGGCGGCACTGGGCTTGGGTTGGCCATCAGCCGCGAGCTCGCCAATCTCCTTGGCGGCGAGATCCAGTTGAAGAGCACGCCCGGTCAGGGAAGCGCATTCACGTTATATCTCCCACAAACCTATGTGGGACCGGCTGTGCCAAATATCTCCAAGACAGAAAAGAGTGGTGCGCAGCTGCAGGTGCCGGTCTTTCTCGCCAAGGTTTCGGTTGTTGAGCAGGAATCTCGCGTGGAGGATGATCGCGGAAGCCTGTCGACAGGCGATGCAACCCTGTTGATCGTCGAGGACGACCCGCATTACGCGCGCCTCTTGCGTGATCTCGCCCGTACGAAAGGATTCAAAATCCTCGTCGCTCAAACTGGAACTGAGGCATTATCTCTGGCGCGCGAATATAGTCCCTCTGCAATCTCACTCGACGTGTTTTTGCCCGATATGTTGGGATGGACGGTGCTCAACCACCTGAAGCAGGATCCCAAAACCCGCCACATTCCGGTTCAAATGCTTACACTCGATGAAGACCGCCACCATGGTCTTTCGCGCGGCGCATTTGCGTTTATCACCAAGCCTACTTCGACAGAAGACCTGGATTCTGCTTTAACGAACGTTCGGGAATTCTCAAATACGCGTCGTAAGCACTTGCTCGTCGTGGAAGACAATCCTGCGGAGCAATTGAGCACAAGGGAATTGTTGTGGCATGACGATATCGATCTCGATATTGCGGATTCTGGATCAGCGGCGTTACGGGCTCTTGACCAGCAAAAATATGATTGCGTCGTGCTCGATCTCCGGTTACCGGATATGACAGGTTTTGAAGTTCTCGAGCAGCTTCGCACCAGACCGAACTTAAAGGATCTTCCCGTAATAGTGTTTACGGGCAGAGACCTCACACGAGAAGAAGATTTACAGTTGCGCACCTTGGCGCGCAGTATAGTGCTCAAGGATGTTGAATCTCCCGAGCGCTTGTTGGATGAGACAGCGCTATTCCTTCATCGTGTCGTTGGAGATCTGCCTCCGGCAAAACAGCAGATGCTCGAAAAGCTGCATCGCTCGGATGAAGCGTTGATCGGACGCAAGGTGCTCGTTGTTGACGATGATGTGCGAAATATCTTTGCTTTGAGCAGCGCGTTGGAACGTCGAGGCATGACTGTGCTTTCAGCAGGCACAGGCCGCGAAGCCATCCACATGATTGAATCGACCCCTGATCTTGCGATTGTGCTGATGGATATTATGATGCCGGAGATGGACGGCTACGAGACAATGCAGATGATCCGTCAGAATGCGGCCTTGCGGCGCCTGCCCATTATCGCCCTCACTGCCAAGGCAATGAAAGGCGATCGCGAACGCTGCCTTGAAGCAGGAGCCTCAGAATATCTTGCAAAGCCGGTAAATACTGAACAATTGCTGTCCGCATTGCGTTTGTGGCTTCACCGGTAAATGATGACAACTACAGTTTCACTATAGACGTTCAAGAAGGGACCAGGGGACTAACGATGACTTGGGATCAAAAAGTCAATATCCTCATGGTGGATGATCAGCCGGCTAAACTGCTCAGTTACGAGGTAATTCTCGAGCAGTTGGATGCGAATCTTATCAAGGCCACCACTGCGTCTCAGGCATTGAATATCCTGCTGAAAAACGACATTGCTGTCGTTCTAATGGATGTCAGCATGCCGGACGTGGATGGATTTGAGCTTGCGGATGTCATTCGCAAGCATCCCCGGTTTCAGAAAACTGCAATCATCTTCATTTCCGGCGTGCATCTCTCAGACTCAGATAAAATTCAGGGCTATCGTAGCGGTGCCGTGGATTATATCGCGGTCCCGGTTGTGCCGGAAGTACTGCGTGCCAAGGTGGGCATCTTTGCCGAATTGCACCGCAAGACACGGATGCTCGAAAAGCTGAACCTTGATCTTGAGCGGCGCGTTGAAGAGCGAACCCAGGAGCTGCGGGAACGTGAAGTCGCGTTTCGCACTCGTGCAGAGTTGCTCGATCTGGCCACTGAGGCCATCATCGTGCGGGATTTGAGCGGAACAATCCAACTCTGGAACGTTGGCGCTGAAAATCTCTACGGGTGGAGCAGGGAAGAAGCCATTGGCCGGGACCTGCATGCTTTGTTGCATACGATCTTTCCTACTTCCAGGGAAGAAGTTGCCGCAACGCTTGAAATGCAAAGCTCCTGGCAGGGGAACTTGCTTCAGAAGACCAGAAGCGGATCTGAGATCGTAGTCGCCTTCCGCAAGACGGTGAATCAGGAGAGCAACGCAATTCTGGAAGTAGGAAGAGATATTACTGCCCAGTTGCGTGCGGAAGAGGCTCTGCGCGAGACAGAAAAACTCGCGGCAATGGGACGTGTCGCCGGCATTATTGCGCATGAGATTAATAACCCTCTTGCTGCCATTACGAACATTTTCTATCTGCTTCAGAACCATGCATCCTTGAATGATGAAGCGCGGCATTTTGCCTCTCTTGCGGATCAGGAGTTGCGGCGGGTTTCTCACATCACTCGTCAAACGCTGAGTTTCTATCGTGAATCAAAGCAGCCAGTATCAGTTTCCATCGGAGAACTGCTGGATGAAGTCATTGAGCTTCAGGAGACTCGGATTCACAGCAGCAATATCGTGTTGCAGAAGCGGTATTCCGGCTCTTCCAGCGTGTATGGCTTTTCGTTTGAGCTGCGACAGGTATTTATGAACCTGATCGCGAATGCCATACAGGCAATGCCAAAAGGCGGCATTTTGCGGCTAAGTGTGCAAGATAAAATTGACTTGGTTACCCATAAACGCGGAGTATCTATATCCATCATTGACACAGGGAAGGGTATTCAGCCTGAGCATAAAAGCCGGCTCTTCGAGCCGTTTTTTACCACAAAGTCAGCCAAGGGAACTGGCCTGGGGCTTTGGATCAGCAAAGGAATTATCCAGAAATATAATGGCCGCATTGTGTGCCGGAGTTATTTTTATACATCCGGCTGCGCTACTTCTTTTCGTATCTTTATTCCTGCCGAAGGCGTATTGGATGCGCCAACAACGGTTGTCGGCGGAGGATTGCGGATCGAACAGGAAGCAATCTCCGGCGACCGGTCATCCCTGCGGGAGTTTTCAAAGATACCGGCACCCACTTGGCCTGCCGCTTGAGCGGCTATTCGTATCCAATTTGAAGACAAGACATTTAGAAACTGTTCGCTTCCGTCCCGTCAATAGAGCGTCGCGATATTGATATCGCTCTCATTGCGCTGGATCGTGGGAATCAGAAGCTCTGTGCTGCGGGATGACCGTTTTTCTTCGCTTCACACCAGGAACAGTTCCGGCAATGACGGTGAGCAACAGATAACGTACGGATAGCGTGCCTCTTCTTGCGCTGCATTTTCAGGCAAAACAAAATATGGCTTCTCGTAATAGGCAGGATCAATCTCGCTCGTCTTCACAAACTTCTCAAGCTCAATCGTATGATGGGACGCCATCGATAAAACACCTTCTGATATTGAGATTCCTGATCTCAATATCGGTTGCTTCGCGAACCAGGATCCTTCACTTACGAACCTGGAGAATTGTTTTGCAAGTAAACAAATCCTCGGCCTCGTTAGCTCTTTAGTCAGCTTCAATTTCATATCGTGCATCTAACCCAACGTGCCCGTAATGACTGAACCCGATCGCCGCACGCGCACCCTTACTACAGCCGCCTTGTCAGGGCTCGTTGGTATGCTGGCAGGCATCTTGCTTCTCGTCGTCTTCCTCCACTCCGCCAAAGTCGGCATCTGGGACCGGCTTGCAACAGCCGTATCCGCGCGTATGACTCGCATCGATACTTCACAACCTACCGTTGTCATGCAGATTCGCAGGCTCGCCCGCCTCGAATCCGTGTCTTACTCTATGGATAAGATGGTCACCGGCGACCGCGAAGGCCGCATCCTTCCTCCATTCCTCACGGGTGACCGGGTCTTGCTTGAGGTTCATGGCGAGGCCATTGCCGGCGTTGACCTCACTCAGATCTCTTCTCAGAATGTCCGTGTTGACGCTCGCACAATCCATGTTCATCTGCCGCCCGCGCAGCTCTTCACCGTTGCCTTGGACAACGCCAGAACTCATGTCTACGAACGCCAGACCGGGTTTCTCGTTCCTGTCGATCCAAGTCTCGAAGGCGAAGTTCGCGAGAAAGCTGCTGAAAATCTCCGCCAGTCCGCTCTCGCAGCCGGCATCCTCGCCACTGCTCACCAGAACGCGTGCGTCACAGTCACCAAACTCTTGCTCGGCTTGAATTTCACTCAGGTGACATGCGATTAGTTAGATAACATGCGTTAATAGTCGTCAACGGTGCTTGCTCGAATGCACCTCAACTCCGAGAGGTGGATTATGGGACGTCTTGACGGAAAAATTGCCATTATCACAGGCGCTGGTAGCGGCATCGGGCAAGCAATCGCCAAACGGCTTGGTAGCGAAGGTGCCCGCGTGGTCATTGACTACATTGGTAGCGCAGAAGGAGCCCAGGAGACAAAACGCGCCATCTGTGAATCTGGCAGCGATGCAGAAATCGTCCAGGCCGACATTACTCAACGTGCCGATGTCGATAAGCTCATAGATGCCGCATGGAGTCGGTTCGGCTCGGCCGATATTCTGGTCAACAACGCCGGCATGGAGCACAAATCGAATTTCTGGGAAACAACTGAAGAGGAATACGACAAGGTGCTGGCTGTAAACCTTCGCGGCCCGTTTTTTCTCACCCAAAGATTCGTCCAAAGACTGATGGATGCCCAATACAGAGGTGGCCGCATCATTAACATCAGCTCCGTGCATGAAGACATGGCGTTTCCGGGGTTTTCTACATATTGCTGTAGTAAAGGCGGTCTGCGCATGCTCATGCGCAATCTTGCAGTCGAGCTCGCGCCCTTGGGCTTCACCATTAACAACGTGGCTCCGGGTGCTATCGTTACTCCCATCAACAAGGCGCTCCTGGAAGACAAGCCTAAGCTTGAGGCGCTTCTAAAGAACATTCCACTTGGCCGCCTCGGCACCGCAGAGGATGTTGCTGCCGTCGTCGCATTTCTTGCTTCGGATGAAGCTGCCTACGTCAATGGTGCCACCTACACCGTAGATGGCGGACTGATGCGTAACTATCACGAACAATAAATCACAATCGGAACTTTCCGGGACATCCGTCAACTGGAGATTCATGGCCTCAAAAATCGAAGACTACGCGCTCATAGGGGACATGGAAGCGGCTGCATTGGTTGATCGCAATGGCTCGATTGATTGGCTGTGCTGGCCCGATTTTTCCTCAAATGCCTGCTTCGCCGCGCTCCTTGGCTCACCTGAGAATGGCAACTGGACCATCGCTCCTCTGGAAGGGGAGTGGAGCTCCTCTCGCCGTTACCGCGAACACACGCTCATTCTTGAAACCACCTTCAATCATTCCTGCGGCGCGGTTCGCCTGATTGACTTCATGCCTCCTCGCGGTCATCACTCCGATGTCGTCCGCATTATCGAAGGTGTTCGCGGTAGCGTGCCCATGCGGATGGAACTGGCTTTACGGTTCGAATTCGGCCGCGTAGTTCCATGGGTCACAAGCATTCCCGATGGCATTCGCGCAGTGGCCGGGCCCAACCTCGCTATGCTGCACGCCTCCGTCCCGGTTCTTGGTGAAGGGTTCAAAACGGTTGCTGATTTCACAGTGAGAAAAGGAGAGCGCGTCTGGTTCACACTGACCTATGGCAACTCGTGGGAGGATGACCCAGGGCAGATCAATTGGGAGAGTGCATTCGACGATACGGTGCGCATCTGGCGGAATTGGACTCGCCATCTCAAGTACGAAGGAAAATATCGTACGGCGGTTGAACGGTCGTTAATCACGCTCAAGGCCCTCACCTTCCGCCCCACAGGCGGCATCGTGGCGGCACCCACCACCTCGCTGCCTGAGAAAATCGGGAGCGTCCGCAATTGGGACTATCGTTACTGCTGGCTGCGCGACTCTACGTTCACGCTGCTTGCACTCATGAATGGCGGGTTCTATCAGGAGGCTGAAGCATGGAACAACTGGCTATTTCGTGCACTCGCCGGCAGTCCTGATCAGGCGCAGATTATGTATGGTCTGCGTGGCGAGCAGTTGCTCACCGAGAGCGAAATTCCCTGGCTTGCCGGTTATGAAAACTCCCGCCCGGTGCGGGTTGGAAATGCTGCTTCCGAGCAGATGCAGCTTGATATTTACGGTGAAGTGCTTGATTCTTTTTTTCACGCCGCGCACAGAATGCGTCGCCATGATCAAAACAACTTCCGCGTGGTGATTCTGCTGCTCAAGCGTCTGGAAGTGATCTGGCAGGAGCCCGATGAAGGTATCTGGGAGACACGAGGCGGTCCCCAGCAGTTCACTTACTCAAAGATGATGGCGTGGGTCGCCTTCGACCGCGCAGTGATGTTAGCCGAACAGTTCGGTTACGATGCGCCGATTGAAACATGGAAGACGATCCGCGACGCCATTCATGCGGAGATCTGCAACCACGCATTCCATCATGGCAAGAACAGCTTCACACAGGCCTATGGCTCAGAAGAACTCGATGCCGCACTGCTCTTGATGCCTGCCGTGGGCTTTTTACCCGGTCACGATCCGCGTGTGAAAGGCACGGTAACAGCCATTGAACGCGAGCTGATGCCGCATGGTTTTGTTCTGCGCTACGACACTGCGAAGGTCGAGGATGGCTTGCCTCCAGGCGAAGGCGTCTTTCTCGCTTGCAGCTTCTGGATGGTCTCTGCTCTCAAGGCCATTGGCCGAAAGCGGGATGCAAAAAAGCTCTTTGAAAAGCTGCTTGCCTTGTGTAATGACGTGGGACTGCTCAGCGAAGAATTTGACTTTGAGCACAACCGCATGGTCGGAAATTTCCCACAAGCCTTTAGCCATATAGCCCTGGTCAATGCCGCCTTCGATCTTGAATCTGATGGCGTCAAAATCCGCAAGCGCGCCCATCGTAATGCTCACCACAAAACGGCGAAAAGATCGAACTCGCGCACCTCGCAATCATCGGACTCTCTAAAATAGGAAAAGTTTAAACAGACAGGCGGGAAAATATTGTGCTGATAAACCTCTGAACATGAGATAGAGGTAAGCGTCAGTCGAGGGCGAACGAGATGAACATGCCAAGCGAACACACTCAGGATGAATAATTGTCGAAGAGAGACATGGAACCGTTCTTTGTCGCGATTTTGGTCGTTGGCATACGCTTGAGAACTTCGCCCGTGATCTGTCCCGAACGCTGCCGCCGGTTACGCGGAGGTTGCGTCTCTTCTGACTCTCCCGCGACGAAGCCATTTTGATATTGAACTGAGCGCCCGGGAATTGAGGCGGCGCGATTTCCCGCAGACAGAATGCCGGCGAGATTCATTGGATCAGCAGCCGCGACCGTGATCACTTCGTCTGAATGAATCTGCCGCGATGCTCGCAAGCTATCGAGAGCCTCCGGGAGAGCGAACTGTTCTCCACTGAAACCGCTGACAAACCGCCCGCCGCGGATGATGCCACGATCTTCAAGACGCCGGAACATGCCAACAAGATCACGCCACTTAGGTAAATTTGATTCGCGTGCAAGGAGATCGCGAAAAACAATGCCATATCGCGCAAGCAACGTGTGCGCAGCAGATTCAAGTGCCAGATCGCGATGTCGGACTTGTCCGATTTCGCTCGAGCGGTCGTTCAACTCGCGATGAAAGAGCGACCAGCGTCCCGCAGTGCTACGCATCTTGCGATATCCATGACGCATTACCGATTTACGCGCCGGGTCAATCATCGCGCGAAGTTGATCGAACCCATCTGCGGCAGCAAGTCCCGCTGCTGCCAGCTCCCACAGTCCCTCAAGCGCTGCGGTGCGGCTCAAACCGAGAGAGCGTTCGAGGTCTTCAGCGAAGCACGCTCCCCTTTGCTGGAGGCAGGACCGGATTTCGAGCGCAGCCGCGCTCAATGCTTTCTGCAATCTTGACTCTTCTACGCTTTGTTCTGCGAGGGCATAGGGCAGCCACTCTGCAGAGTCGCGGAGATAAAAGGTAATGGGTGCGGCACTCGACGGAATGACGCGCACGGGAGCAGATTCGTTGCCACCGGACCAGGCTGCATGTGGTGAGACGCGACCCCAGCCCACCGAACCGGAGAGACAAAGCTGGTCGAGCCAAGCGGGGTTGTAGTTGGCGATGCGCGCAGACAGGATGGTGCGTTCCCATTCGATTGCGGGTGCTTCAAAGCCTTCAAGCTGCGAAAGAGCTTGAAAGAGTCCCTGTTCGCCTGTGAGCTTGCTTTGCAGGGTAAGATGCTGCCAGGCGAGCAGCCAACGCATGAACGCCGCTGGAGTGACTGCTTCAACCTGTTTGCGCAGAGTGTTACGGGCGAGCTGATGAATTCTTTGCAAGATGCGGCGTTCGCACCACTCGATATTGTAGGTTTCTACGGCGGCGGGATATTTGAAAGCTCCCTGCATGAGCAAGCCTTGCGTCTCCATGGCAATGAAGACCTGATAGATGGTTGAGGCTTCGATTCCAAACAGGCTCGCGAGCTCGCTGGCTGTCACTGGACCCAGGATCTGAAGCCAGCCGCGGACGACTGTATCCGCAGCTTGCAAAACGGCTTCGGAAGTGGAAGCGCCTGAATGCAGAGCGGTAGAAAACTCTATGCGCTCGGTAGCAACCCAGCAAGGGTTGCCATCAAGATTGACTGTGGAGGCTCGTCCAGTGTGCTCGAGCATTTCATACCATTGCATCCATATAGACTCAGCCTGCGGCCTCAGCTTGTTAAGCGGAAAGGCTACAACATTCAGCAGAAGATCATGCAGCTCGTGCTCACTACGCAGATCGGGCCAGCACTGTTCGCAGACAGTTTCAATGGCATGTAGGTCGAGTCTGCCAGCCTGTTCGAGGACGCTGGGAGGAAGGGAACCGCGAAGCGATACAGCACGCGCCCGACGCTCTTCCAGGCCTGCATCGTCAAGAAAATGGTAGACGTTGGCATGGATGAGTTCGTGAGCAAAGACCGATGGAACCGGTGTGTCGACGGCGAGGCAGCGGATCGCACCGGATTGAATGCCGCGGAGAACTTCCTGCAGGCCTTCAAGATTCATGGCCTCCTGCAATACATCCTGCATGACCTCGCGGACGAGAGGATGGTCGGGAATCTGGATGTCTCCGGCGATAGTTTCAAAGCAGGCCGCTGCCTGGGGAAAGACGCTGGCCATCAGATCGTCTGAGCGCGTTCGCTGAATCTGCGGAGCAATGCGTTTACCTTTTGCGAAGCGTAGAAGTTGCAAGCTGCGGCCTGCGGCCCAGCGCCAGCGTGCTTTAAAGATGGGGGAGGCAATCGATGCCTGTTCCAGCAACTCCTTGGCAGTGCGCTCTGTGAGGAATTGAAAGACCTCGATAAGCGGAAAGCTGTGCTGCTCAGCGAGAGAAATGTTAATGCCGTTGTCAGTGGCCGCGGCCTGAAGCTCGAAGTTGAAGCCGCGGCAGAAGCGCTTGCGCAGCGACAGGCCCCAGGCCTTGTTAATGCGGCCTCCGAAGGGAGCGTGGAGAATGAGTTGCTGGCCGCCGCCTTCATCGAAGAATCTCTCAGCGATGATTATCTTTTTGGTGGGTACTGCTCCAAGTACAGCACGTCCGGAGACAATGTATTGAATGAGCTGCCGGGCAGCGGAGGCACAAACTCCGCACTCTTCCCTTAACCACTGCGTGGTGTCGGCAACTTGTGGCTGGGCAAGCGAAAGAGTTTCAGGCGTAATGCCGGCGGTGCGTTCAGAGATCTGCTCGCGAAGCTCGCTTACGCCATCGGACAAAATATCGCTTCGCTGCGGGGCTTCGCCATTCCAGAAAGGCACCGTGGGTGGTGCCCCCTGCGCGTCTTCAACGAGGACGCGGCCTGCGGCTTCGATTCTTTGGATGCGCCAGCTTGTATTGCCGAGAAGAATGACATCGCCCGGTGAGGAGTCTACGGCGAAGTGCTCGTCCAGGGTGGCGATCTGGACATCGTCCGGCTGAAGGATGACTTGATAGTGCGCGCTGTCGGGGATAGCTCCGCCATTAGCAATGGCAACCATACGCGCTCCGCGCCGGGCGTGGATGCGGCCGTTGACCCCATCGTGCATGAGGTAGGCGCCATATCTGCCTCGGCTCGACTGAATGCCGTTGCTGAGGATTTCTATAAGCTTTTGGAACTCTTCGCGAGTGAGATTGCGATATGGCCAGGAGCGGCGGAAGACGCGGTAAAGGGTTTCGATCTCCCAGGATTCTGCACCGCAGGCTGCGACAATTTGTTGCATGAGCACGTCGATGGGCTGAGGCGGGATCTCAAGGACATCGAGCTGCCCAGCGCGCATTTTTTGTACCAGTGCGGCCTGCTCCAAAAGATCGTCGCGGGTAGTAGCAAAAAGACGACCCTTGGGAATGGCGCCGCGCCAGTGACCGGCTCGGCCGACGCGCTGCATTGCCACAGCGACGGCGCGGGCGCTTGAGATTTGGCATACGAGATCGACATTGCCAATGTCGATGCCAAGCTCGAGCGATGCAGTGGCGACGAGTATCTTGATTGCACCGTTCTTTAGCCGTTGCTCTGCATCCAGGCGCAGCGCGCGCGAAAGCGAGCCGTGATGCGCGGCAACTTCATCTGTGCCGAGCCGCTCGGCTAAAGCGTACGCAACTTTCTCCACCAGCTTGCGTGTGTTGACAAACACCAGTGTTGAGCGATGGTTTTGTGCATGTACGGCAAGCTTATCGAAGATCTCTTCCCACATGGCTGTGGATGCCACGGAAGTCAATGGATCGGAAGGCACCTCAATAGCGATGTCGATTTTTCTTCGTTGGCTCACCTGCACGATGGCTGCTGGCGTCCGATTTTCATCTGAGCCTTGTAGATAATTGGCTACAAGTTCAATCGGGTTTTGCGTGGCGGACAAACCAATGCGCTGTGGTGGAGCGATCAGGCCATTCAAACAAACATCGTCCGAAAGTCGGTTCTCTCCACAGACAAGCGCATCAAGCCGCTCCAGCGATAGGGAAAGGTGTGATCCGCGCTTGTCGTCTGCGAGCGCGTGAATCTCATCAACAATCACCGTCTGTACGTGCCGAAGATGCTGCCTGCTTTTAGCCGCAGTGAGCAAGATGTAGAGAGACTCCGGTGTGGTGACAAGAATGTGCGGCGGATTGCGCAGCATCGCGGCTCGTTCGCGCGGAAGCGTATCGCCGGTGCGCACGGCTGTGCGAATTTCAGCGGAGAGATAGCCTCGATCGAGCGCCAGTTGCTGAATTTCAGCAAGCGGCCCGTCAAGATTTTTTTGTATATCGTTCGAGAGTGCCTTGAGCGGAGAGATGTAGACCACCTGTGTGACAGGCCGAAGAGATCCTTCAATGGACTGACGAAGCAAGCGGTCGATGCAAACCAGGAAAGCGGTGAGAGTCTTTCCCGATCCTGTCGGCGCTGAGATGAGTGTGGGATTGCCCGCCAGGATGCTCGGCCATCCTTCAATTTGCGGCTCTGTCGGCGAGCCGAATTTGCGGGTGAACCATTCACCCGTGACCGGGTGAGCCCACGAAAGCTCTGGCGGAATCTGCATGGCAAATTCTAGCGTATTCGCTGTTTCTTTGCCTGCTGTATGCTGCTGCCAACCAAATCCACGGCTGAAAGAATCGCTTCGACGAAATCGTTCCCTCCGTGCCGATCGTCGCAAGTCCCGTCAGCCGCCCGGTAAAAACGACCATTGCTATGCCGTGAAATAGCGACCGTATGCCGGTCAATCGAATCCGCTACAACGAATCCCATATAGTGACTATTTGTGTGAATGAGTGCAAAATGCTCTTTATATAAGACTAAATTTGTCGTACATTAATTAGGGACCAATTTGGTCGTATTTCACTTTGCTAGAAAGTGCAAATCAAGAGCTGAAACCAGGCTTGAATTGCGAATGAAACATTGAGATTGAGAGCCAGGTCCTCGTGGATAACTCTTGGCGGAGACCACAAGGACCTGGAAACCCCAGCCAAATCTACTGCGGGATTGTTTTGACTATAGGGATATGCCCGCAAAGTTTCAATTCCCATGTGTCGGCGATCGCGCGCACACAGGGCTTAGCACGTTCTTTGTGAGGCAAGGTAATGAATCGGGCAGGCATTTCTCTGTCATTGCGTATTTGTTCTCCCTATCTGATTGCTGTCCTTTTCACGCTGCTTGGCGTTGTATCCAGCGCCCAGACAGAGCGCAAATATCCGGGCCGCGGAGCTGTTTCCGCGCAGGATCTATCCAGGCTGGCTTCGCCGGCCGGTGCAGGCACTACCGCCGCCGATCAGGTTTGCGCTAGATATGCGGTTGTTGTCACCGCAACTTCCGGAAGCGGCTCGTCGCAGATCCAATCGAGCTTCAACGTTCCCATCACCATTCAGTAAGGGCTTCTGCCCCGCCCTAAAAGGAGAGACCATGTTGAGCAGAGCCCTTCATTTCGCAGTTACCATTCTTCGCGCCATTCTTATAGTTCCTGTGCTATCGGCCACCGTGCTCTGGGCCAGTGTAAGTGGGAGCATTTCAGGCACGATAAAAGATCCATCCGGAAGTGTCGTTCCAAATGCGACGATCACGGTGAAAGAAACCAGTACAGGCATTTCGCATGTGACGCATACGGACAACAAAGGCCACTATACCTTTCCGGTTCTCCCGGTCGGCCACTATGTGCTGGATGTTGAGGTCACAGGGTTCAGCAAATATGAGCGAAAAGATATCGCGCTCGATACAGATGCTGCGCTTACACTCAATGCCGCACTTCAAGTAGGAGCAGTTTCCGACAACGTTACGGTATTAGACAACACGCTGCATGTTGAAACAACCAGCACACAACTAGGCCAGGTGATCACCGGACGGCAGATGACAGCAGTCCCACTGGATGGCCGTAGTTTTACAGACCTTCTCTCTCTGCAGCCGGGCGTTGCGCCGGAGACAGCTATTACAAACACCACGGTGCAGGATGTAGGTGCGACGATTCTCAACCCATCGGGAACGCTGAACCCCGGCAATCTATCTGTGAATGGTCAGCGCGAGACGGCAAACTACTTCAGCGTGAACGGCAGCGACGTGGAAGAAGACGTAAACGCCGGCACCGCTGTGATCCCCAACCTCGACGCGATTTCGGAGTTCCGCATTGTCACCAGCAACTTCGATGCGGAGTATGGTGAGTTCAGCGGTGGCCAGATCAGTGTCGTTACGAAATCGGGAACCAACACTCTTCATGGCAACGCGTTCGACTTCCTGCGTAACACCTCCCTTGACGCGCGCAATTACTTTTCACCCACGCGCGGAGACTTCCAGCAAAACCAGTTCGGCGGGACCGTCGGCGGGCCGATTCGCAAAGACAGGCTCTTCTTCTTCCTCGACTACCAGGGAACGCGGCAGACGCAGGGCCTCGATACCGGAAATATCGCGGTGCCATCAAGTAATGACCGCGCGGGAAACCTCGGCGATTTCACAACGGGCGCAAGCGGCAATCAGCTTTCAGGTATCGTAAGCGGTCCCTATTTTGCAAACATTCTGACTCAGAAGCTGGGCTATCAAGTTGTAACAGGCGAGCCATACTACCTGTCTGGTTGCACGTCCACTTCAACCTGCGTTTTCCCGAATGCCATCATTCCGCAAAGTGCGTGGTCTGTTCCCGCGCAGCGAATGCTGCAATACATCCCCGCGCCGAACACAGCTTCAGGAACCTTTGCCACGTCTTCCAACAACCAAACCGTGCGGGATGACAAAGCCGGCGCGCGTGCAGATGCGAATACGCGCTGGGGGCTGATGTCGGCATACTACTTCATCGACGATTTCTATCTCGTCAATCCCTATCCGGTTGCGCAGAGCGGAGCCAGTGTTCCGGGGTTTTCAGCCGGCACTAACGGCCGCGCACAAATGCTCATGCTTGGGGATGCAAAGAGCTTCGGCGCCACGATGGTGAATGAGTTCCATCTGAGCTACATGCGCGATAACACAAATCTTGGCCAACCCATTGGTGGATGGAATGTAAGCCTGGCCTCCCAGGGTTTTGTGAATGCAGATGGATCGGACAGTATCGTGGCGCTCGATCCAAGAGGGCAAGGCGTAGAAAACCTCAACTTCAATGCCTATTCAACCGGTGCTGCCGCCAACCAGCTTACCCAGGCGAATAATACGTACCAGACAGCGGACACCTTTTCAATGGTGCTTGGAAATCACACCATGAAGTTTGGCGCGGAGTTCCATATTGACCAGATCAATGCAAATCCTATCGCGCAATTCAATGGAAGTTTTGTTTTTGCGGGGCAGGAGACCGGCGTGGACTTCGCCGATTTTCTCATTGGTGTGCCCAGCCAGTACAACCAGAGCCAGTTGAATCCCTTTTACGCTCGCAATAAATACGTCGGCGTCTTTGCTCAGGACAGTTGGCACGTGTTGCCAAACCTGACGCTGAACTATGGGCTGCGTTGGGATCGTGTCGCACCGTGGTCAGAGAAGTACAACCAGATCTCGACCTTTGTGCCCGGCGCGCAGTCTGTGGTCTTCCCTGGCGCGCCTCCGGGAACTCTCTATCCTGGCGACCCCGGTGTTCCGAATACGCTGGCGCCAATCGACGAGCTTAACTTCTCCCCGCGCGTCGGTATCGCGTGGACTCCGCAAGCCCCAGACGGTACGTTTCTCAAAAAGGTTCTTGGCGCTCCAGGTACAACCAGCGTGCGTGCAAGCTTCGGCGACTTCTACACGGCCATCGATGCGCTTTCTATCAGTGTGCTTGCGGCCAATGCTCCTTATGGCACAACCTATAGCAGCCCTGAGCCACCGCTCTTCGCAACTCCGTTCGTCGGCGCAGCAGACGGCGCGAACAACGGTCAGCCGTTCCCCTATACCTTTGCACCACTCAATTCGTCGCGCACACATCCCGATCCGAATATCAACTGGGCGTCCTATGAGCCAATCAGCGGCATTCCCGGATATGACATTCATAACCACACGCCTTATACCGAAGAGTGGTCGCTCTCAATTGAGCGCCAGGCCGGCCCGAATACTGTCTTCGATGCGACTTACATTGGCTCGGCCACGCACCGCCAGCGCGTGCTGATCGCGGAAAATCCGGGGAACCCTGCGCTCTGCCTGAGCCTGAGCCAGTCCAGTGACGTTATGTTTGGAACACTTACCTGCGGCGCCTTCGGCGAAGATACGGTTTACTACCCCACTGCGGGCGGAACGGTGAACGGGACGCGCCAGCAGCTTGGCCCTGACTTCGGTAGCAATGCGCTTCAGTCGAACATCGGCCACGCCAACTACAACGCTCTCCAGTTGAGCGCGCGTCACACAACCGGACGGCTCCAGTTCGATGCCTCGTATACCTATGGCAAGTCCATGGATCAATCGTCGAATATCGGCGAAGAAGTGAACCCATTCAACCCGGCATTGAGCTATGCCATATCCGCCTTCGACATCAAGCACAATTTTGTTGTCAGCTACGACTATCAGCTTCCCGTTGACCAATTCTTCCATCCGACTCGTCTCACCAAAGGCTGGTCGCTCTCGGGAATTACACATCTCTCCACCGGCTTCCCGGTGACAATGATTAACAACGGTGACAATTCGCTCATCGGAACCAATCCAAACGGTGTGAACAACGCGAGCATCGATGAACCCGACTACGACGGCGGCGCATTGCGGCTGAGCAACAATCCGCGCGGTAACAAAAACAACTACTTCAATACGACGGCATTCAGCATGAACGCGCTGGGAGAGCCCGGTACATCCAAGCGTCGCTTCTTCTATGGCCCTGGCCAAAACAACTACGACATGGCGGTTGCCAAGAACCTGCCGTTTACGGAGTCGAAGAGTCTGCTCTTCCGCATAGAAGCGTTCAACGTCTTGAATCACGCGCAGTTCTTCGGCCCGCAGGCGGTGGATGGCAACATTGGCAGCTCAACATTCGGTAACGTTCTCAGCGCCGCATCGCCGCGTATTCTTCAGGGCGCGCTCAAATTCTCGTTTTGAGATTTGTGAGCTGCAGGTTGAAAGCGAACAGGCATGCGGAGTCCACCTTTCTTACGATTCGGTGGAATCGTTTCTCCGAGTCTATGGCACGAGCAAGCACTGACGGCGGCACAAGAGCTGGATGAAAAGATCTTGCAAGGTCACTCATTGAGCCCTGATTGTGATTCGCTTCGAGGATGAGGATCGGGAAGCGGGCTACTTGGAAGCTGTGCGACCTGCAGATGCACGCCCGCTCATACACCGCGGCAGAGGAATGATTGTTGATCCGGGTTAGGCGAAGCATTCCCAGGGAATACTCCGCCGGTTGCGGGAGCTTTGTTTCGGTTTCTCAAAAGATTGGGAACAAAAAAACACGGTTCGCTGTCTAAGAAAGAGTAGCCCACAACCTCGATTTACCGTGCAAGCGCCCGGAATACCCGTCGGATACAATGACTACCCGATCGCATTGGGGCCAGCGAGCCGCATGATAATTTACAGAAACACCGGGAACCTTGGAGCGGAGTCTTTCGTAAATGCGTCATAAAGGCAGTCCTGTCAGGTGTCCCTGCACAATTGTTCGATGCCGTCCGCATTTTTAATCGCGGTCGGAGAAAGAAGACGGTCTCGATGAAGATGGGTCTCGCTCTCGCCCGCCGCACGGCCTGTGCGGCGTTTCTGGCAGCTCCGCTCACGATTGCCTGCACGGCCTTTGCTCAGGCTCCGCCGCCTCCACCACCGCAGACGCCATCACAGGCCCAGCCCGTGGCTTCTCCGCGCGACATCGCCGGCACCTGGCAGGGCACGCTGCATCTTGCTCAAGCTAACCGCGACCTGCGCATCGTCAGCAAAATCACCAAGGATGACAAAGGCTTGCTGAAGGTGGTCTTCTACAGCATCGACCAGGGCGGGCAGCCGCTGCCGGCCAACAAAGCCTCGTTTGAGGACGGCGGGCTCAAGTTCACTGCCGACATTCTGCAGGCCAGCTTCGAAGGAAAAATGTCACCCGACGGCAAAACCATTGTTGGCACCTTCACACAGGGCAGCCCCATTCCGCTGACGCTGGAACGCGCCAACGCCGATACCGCATGGGTCATCCCCGAGCCGCCGAAAACCATGCCGGCCGACGCTAATCCCAGCTTCGACGTGGTCACCATCAAACCCAGCCAGCCCAACCGGCCAGGCAAAGGCTTCGGCTTCCAGGGACGCCACTTTCGCACTTTCAACACCAACGTCAACGACCTGGTAGCCTTTGCCTACGGGCTGCACGCCAAGCAGATCATCGGCGCGCCGGATTGGTTCGGCACCGACCTCTACGATATCGACGGCGTGCCCGATGTCGAGGGCCAGCCAAGCCACAAGCAGACGGCCCTGATGGTGCAGAAGCTGTTCACAGACCGGTTCAAGCTCACCTTCCATCATGAGAAGCGCGAACTGTCGGTCTACATCCTCACCGTGGCCGGCGGCGGACCCAAGATGGAGAAGACCTCAGTCCCGGCTGGTGATCCGACGCAGGGGTTCGGCTTGCGCGCGCTCGGCGACCTGTCGGTGCGCAACTTGAACATGGCCGATTTCGCCTCGTGGATGCAATCCGGCGTGATGGACAAGCCGGTAGTGGACCAGACCGGGCTAACCGACAAGTACGACTTCCATCTCAAGTGGACGCCCGACGAGTCGCAGTTCGCGCAGTTTCGCGGCGCCGGAGTGACCGTGCCGCCATCTACGGACGATCCCAACGCGCCGCCCAGCCTCTACACCGCCATCCAGGAGCAGATCGGCATCAAGATCACACCCGGCAAGGCACAGGATGACGTCATCGTAATCGACCACGTGGAGAAGCCTTCAGCGAACTAACTTGCAGCAGCACATTCCGGGGAGAATTAGGATGTTTCGACTGAGAATTACCTGGACCCTATTGCTACTCGCCCTCTGCATTCCTTCTGTGTACGCACAATCAACGCCTCCCAACGACAACAAGCCTGGTGCAACCGTCAAGATACCTGTGTTTGATGTAGCCTCCATCCACCAGCACAAAGAGTTATCCAACAGCATGATGACGAGGTGGACTCCGGATGGCTCGTACCGGGGCGTCAACATAACATTGACAAGTCTTTTCGCCAGTGCCTACGACATAAAAATGGATCTCATCTCTGGGGCTCCCAGCTGGGTTGAGAACACACACTTTGACGTAGAAGCCAAGGTCGCCCCCGAGGATGCTGAGGCCGTAAAGAAACTCACGCAGGACCAGCGGCGTGCCATGTTAAGGTCGCTTCTTGAAGACCGTTTTCATCTCAAAGCTCACGTCGAAACCAAAACACTGCCGGTTTATGAATTGGTTGTTGCCAAAGGCGGTTCAAAGCTGACGCCTGCAGCTCCGGACCCTCCTCCATCGCCCGATGCCAAGCCAGATGATCCCCCGAAAAATCGCGGACGCATGATGATGAGCTCCAACACGTTTGAAGGCACCGACATTCCTATCAACAGTTTTGTTGCAAACCTGGCCTATATCGTCAGCCGCACTGTGATCGACAAAACCGGCCTTACCGGCAAGTACGACATGAAGCTCAAGTGGACGCCTGAAGACCAGGTCATGTCAGCGGGCTCAAGCTCCGGCGCGAACACAGACTCCGGCCCCTCCATCTTCACCGCACTCGAAGAACAACTGGGCTTGAGGCTGGTTTCCAGCAAAGGCCCCGTCGATACGCTGGTGATCGATCATGTTGAAATGCCCACGGAGAACTGAAATGGAGACAGATGAAGACTCTATCGGGCGAGCAACGTAGTTCGATGCTGGTGGCTTTGCTCGAAGAGTGCATCGCCCTGAAATATCGCTAGAAAAGACACCGCAATCAGGAGAGTTTCAACAGATCCCTAAGGCTGGGGTGGAGGTTGTACCCACTCTAGCTTTGTAGACATACACTGTTTGCGATTCGCGCCTTCACCTATGATCGCACCTTCTGAATATGAAAGCCCCTTTGCATCGTAACAAAATGGATGGCTATAATCTGCTCTCGCTCTCGCTTGCACGATATCTCGTAAGCCCGAGTACGCAATAATTGATAATGCAAAGGCAAGCAGAACAAGAACTCGACAAACCATCGCGGGTATTCTAATTTCCTGCAACTTGTAGATCATCAGTCCATTGCCTCTTTTTTCGAGTTATTAAATACTGCTGATTTCTGGTAGAGAACAGCTAAAATAACTTTCAATCTCACGCTTATTGTCGCCGGTGAACGCTCCATCCCATCGTTTTTGGATAAAGCCATTAGCATCCAAAACCAGAGTGGTGGGTGTGGCGTTTGGCTGAAGCGAAATTGGTGTATTTTTGGACACTGAGTACACCTGGAACGGCAGGCGATTGTGCTGCAAATAGTCGCTCAATCCGTCGTTAGTCAGCGGTATACCATAAAAAACATATTTATCCTTAGTCAGGCCGACCAAGGATTCTAAGCTCGATAAGTTACGCCGACACCAAATACAACTCGGTGTGAAAAAGTAGAGTACTGTCGGCAAGGGCTTTCCCCGGAATGCCAAATCTATATGATTTCCTTCAATTGAATCTACCGGCAATTGTGGTATAGGCCCATGTACGACCAACGAACGTCCAGACTCAGACGGCGATTGATGATTTTGATTCGCGGCTATCCGCTTCGGAGCTAAGTAAACGTTCAGTGCGAGAGAACAACAAAGCAAAAACAGAAGCAAGAACTCGTGCGGCCTAAAAGACTGCTTGACTGATTCAACAGTCGAATCCGACATAAGATCTTACTCTTATTTCTGACGCAAATGCGTACTCAAACGGCAATTAAAATTTTAGACAACCTCTCATTGAACCGGACAGAGGTGGTTATTCACCTTGAACCGGACAGATGTGGTTATTCACCCATACCCCATTGGTGCTGCACATTTGACCGCCTCTGCATGCGCCCGAGCTATAGCACAGGCTCGCATAAACGCACTGGTTTGCTGAGCAGGGAGAAGTCTGTGCGGCAACTTTGGTCTCAGAGATGTAGCCGAGGACCGCAATGGCACACATCGCAACAGCAATTATGGACGAAAATCTACCGCACCGAAGCCAGATCGATTTCTTCATGGTACCCACTCGCCCCCTATATGGAATTAAATTCGCAGCAATAGTTTCAT
>Ga0208193_1000043_pt1 | contig 88186 bp, 69 predicted proteins | sample June2015DPH_17_2_FD_184716 | JGI IMG/M metagenome (GOLD analysis project Ga0208193, IMG submission 184716) | Peatland microbial communities from SPRUCE experiment site at the Marcell Experimental Forest, Minnesota, USA - June2015DPH_17_10... | ecosystem: Environmental > Terrestrial > Soil >...
TGTCATGGAAATGGACGTTGAACGAGGCTGTTATGAAACGGGGTCTGACGCCGCTCGATAGTCCAGACCGTACTGACGATAAGGCGACTTATGGAGAGTAAAGATTCAACCGAATCGGTTTGATACAGTTCCCTCATGGATCGCGAAAGCTTCTCGGGAAATGTTCGAAGCTACAACGGCGCTGGCAGATGGTCTGTAGAAGCGGTGCGGGATCGATATCGCGAATACTGCGCAACTTCAAGGGTAGAACATCCGAGGCTGCTCAACCCTCGCGAGCATAAAGAGGGCGAGATTCATTGGATCTATCCAATCATGGATGAGGTCATCGTCGGTATAGCTGAGGGCGATCCGGCCTGCATCTCTCTGGGGATCGACTTTGTTGAGGAGGATGCTCACTTCCCGTTCGGCGCTACCTTGAAGTCAAACACGGCTCGAGCGCTGCGCCGAACGGAATTAGCAGAAGATCAGAAGGCTCGGTTGAGGCGTCGTATCGTGCACATGCTGATTTCGGGTGTAATCCCCCGAGAGATGGGCGAGTACGCCAAGTTGTTGCGAACGATCGGAGTAAGAGAGCAATGGGAAAGGCTTGAACAAGGAATACCGCTAGAGAACAGGTATGCAATGAGATTTTACAAAGTTCTTCGCGCAGCAGAAGGGCTGCCTGATTGAACCTGCCAGATCCTCACGAGCCGCACAAATTAGTAACTATAAACGCGATTCTCGTCAGGCATAAATATAAATAACCGACGAGAAGTCGACCTGTCGTTACTTATCTGCCTGAGTTCAATACGCGTCGTTCCCTTCTAACGACTTACTGTATCCATTGGCAGAATAATGCGCAGTAGATGCGCTGGGACCCCGATGTTTGGAATCACGGTGGCCGCTTGCGACGAAGGCAGCCAATGCACTGCTCCGGCTTCGATCACTTCTTTTTGTTGTTCCTTATTTGCCACTACTGAGACCGGAGTGAACGCAACAAGCAGAGAAGGAGCCTGAGTTGGCTTTATGGAGCAATTGGGGACGGCGGCACAGACAATGCGTTCGATTTGTACCCCGGCATCTTTGAACTCAATCGCATCGAGACTCTGTTGAACATTCTGTGGAGCGCTTCCTCGAAATGCTTCCCCCGATGGAAATGAAACCTGCTTCAGCTCAATCCTTAGAAAATCGGAACTTTTGTCTCCCAGGTTTTCGATGCTGTGCCGTTCCGCCATTCCCGCAACAACTCGAAAGGAGCCGGTGACAGTCGGCGGACGCACTACGGAGAACGCTTTGTCTCCATCGTGATCGATACGAACAGGACTGGAGTCGTTGAGATAGACGAATACGGTTGAAACGGCGGCGTGATCATGGACAGGTATTTTTTCGTGCGGGCCATAATGCGCACGAATGACCGTTATGGCGGAATTGTCGAATACAGAACGATAATTATTGGGCAGGGTTTTCAGGGGATCTTGAGTATGGATCGCAATCGGGGACATACTGGCAGCGATCAAGAAAGCCAGCATTGCTCTCATTCGAACCATTTGAAGTGGGGGCCAATTGAGCATCATGATCTCCTACCTGGGATTGTAGGCAACGATTTCCCGGCAGACAATTCGATGGATTTGTCCTCATAAACGCGCTTAGCGGAAGTGATCTTAGCTCATCCATTGCCAGTAATGGCAGTTTGTTTACCCAAGTTGAATCAATGCTGAATGCTTGTCTGCCCAATCCCATATTGTATTGCTGCTTTGAGGACGTCGATTTTTATATCGGCTAATGTTTTGAATTTAATGCAATAGCCTGTCACGGTTGCTTTGCCGAGATCGCGCCCAAATGTATGCGCCAGGTACTTCTTGTCCTCTATTCCCATAATGTAGACAGAAATGCCTGTTGTATTGGCGCTTAAACCTATTTGATAGAACTCCCTGGTTTTTCCATTGGCATATTGAATGGTTTGGAATCCATATCCAATGTTTGGGTTGGAAACGATTTTTCCTTTCTCGTCTTTTCCATCCAAGAACCACAACTTACCTGTTGGCATCAATGCCAACAGGATGTCATGTAGCTGTTGCATCTCGCTACGTTTTGGTTCCGGTTGTGTAGCGATGTACTCCTTGATTTGTTTCTGCACCGTCATGTAGATCTCCTTGGTTTAGCGGAAAGCCAGTGTTCGGGAAACACCGGATTGGAATCGGCCTGGCAGGCAGTGTCAATCGATGAAAATGATTAGCGGAGCATTGCTACCAATACGAAATCTTGCCTGACAGTTTCAGCCCAAAGCGCACATTGACCTACCGTTGGGCGGCGACGCGGATTCGTTCAGGTAAACGCCGATTTCGTCATCTTATGACAACGCATGCCTCAGGGGCTAAAGCCCAGAGATTTTTGTGCTTGTTTCGGCACGGCTAAATCCGTGCCTTGTTACAAAGCTTGTATGAAGGGCCTGTAGTGTGAACAGGCCCTTCGGTTTTAATGAACGAATGTATTTAGTGGTATGAGCGGATTTAGATAGCACGACTATGTAATTTATTTATTTACTTTCCGGCTTTTGGAAAGTCTTTGAACATGCTGTGGATGTCGTTGTCGACTATCTTTGTGTTCTTGTTCGCCTGGGAGGAAAGATCCTCTGTTGCCAGGCCTCTCCATAGCAGCTTCTTGTTGCCGGCGTCGAAGAGATCGATCACGAGGCTCGCTACAGGTTGATCGATGGTTGTTGAGGTTTCGGTGGAGGGGCCCAATGTGGGACCAGCCCAGCCGCAGCACCAGCTCCATCCACCCCAGCCCCAGCCCCAACCCCAGCCTGCGCCGAGATTGTCATACATGGTCTGCACTTCCTGCTGGTTATGGATGTTGTCCGTCGCGAAGACGGTGACGGAGCCGCCGGTGGGCTGAAGCTGCCATCCTTTGGACTGCATGCGTTCATTGACCGCCTGCTGAATGCGAGAGACGTAGAACGGGTCAGTGGTCTGCACCTTGCCCCACGAGTAAGTTTTGTACTGCGAGAACTTGATGGTGTGATCGTAATCCGTGTGCACATCGCCAGCCATCGCGATCATTGAGCTGCCGGCCAGGGCGAATGCCACCGCGAGCGATTTTAAGAAACGCTTCATAAACTCCCCATTTCTTCCACCACGGTGGAGATAGATATTGGTGGAGTCTTGCGCAGCGTGTGCAGAAGTTCTCCACTTCTGCATTGACAATAGGCGCAGTGAAGACGCGAAACCATAGAGGTCACTACACACATTCCTGTGTGGTTCTACACGGATGGCGGTATAAAGGTAGATAGCTTTCAGCTTGTGAGGTTCGAGGGATGGCTGCTCGCTGCGGGAGTGCTCTTTTGTTGATTGCCGGGGCCGCTTTGACCATGATGGGGCAGGCTGCGCAGAATGCCGCGCCGGCGACGGCTGTCACTCCGCAAGTGCCGGTTCCATCCAGCGGCCCTGTGCTGCAGGCACACGCCACGATGGTGCTGGTGGATGTGGTGGTGACCGAGCACGATAAGGCGATTCATGCGATTGATCCGCACCGCTTTCATATCTTTGAGGATGGGCGGGAGCAGACGGTCAGTTCGTTCGATGAGCATGTGCCGCCGCCGGTAGGGAGTGGGGCGAGTGTTGCGCAGGCCGCGCACAGTGAGCCGAATATATACACGAACATTCCGGATGCGCCGCCTTCTACGGCGGTGAACGTGCTGCTGCTTGATGGTTTGAATACTCCGCTTGCAAACCAGGTGCAGGTGCGGCAGCAGATGCTGAGATACCTGACGCAGGTTGAGCCTGGGACGCAGTTGGCGATCTTTACGCTGGCGTCGCGGCTGCGCATGGTGCAGGGGTTTACGGCGAATGTGGGTGAGCTGACGCGCGCGATGCAGAGCTCGAAGGCGACTCCGCAGTCGTCCGTGCTTCTGGATCCGGCGGGAGATCAGGCGGCTGATTCTTTGATCGGCGGTATGGCATCGGTGGCGGCGAGCTCGACGGCGGTGAGCGCGATGCAGCAGTTTCAGGCGGACCAGATCTCGTATCAGACTGACCTGCGCGTGAAGATGACCTTGGGGGCGATGCAGCAACTGGCGCGGTATCTAAATGCGATTCCCGGGCGCAAGAATCTGATCTGGTTTTCCGGTTCGTTTCCGATCAGCATTGCGCCCGATCCCGGTGTGCAAAGCTCATTTGACCCCATGCGGGATTACACGGAAGAGGTGCAGGAGACCAGCCGGATGCTGGCGGCTGCGCGCGTGGCGGTGTATCCGGTGGATGCGCGCGGGCTGATGACGATGCCGAATACGTCGCGTACGCCTTCGACGACTATTTCCAGCGTTACTTCCAGCAGCCCATCCGGCGGGGGAAGGCGAAGCCGTGGCGGAGGCACGACGACAAGCTCAGGGAGTCGATCGGGCGTGGGTAGCGACGATGCAAAGTTTTTTCAGCAGACGCAGGCTGAACAAGCATCGATGCGGGAGATTGCAGAGGGCACGGGCGGCAAGGCATACGTAAACACGAATGGGCTCAAGGAGGCTGTGGCGAATGCAGTTGAGAATGGCTCCAGCTACTACGCGATTGGGTATGTGCCGCTGAAGAAGGACTTTCATGGAGAGTTTCGCAAGATTCAGGTGCGGATTGACGGCAGCGACTACAAGCTGGAGTACCGCACAGGCTACTATGCGGATTCGCCGGGCAAGCCAGGCCCGCGCACAATGGAGCAGACAAGCCTGATTAACGCGGCTGCGACGCAAGGCGCGCCGCTGGATACGGGCATTCTATTCAGGGCGCGCATGCTGCCGGCGACAGATTCGTCCTTCAAGGACGTGAAGCTTACTGCCGGGCCGGCGGGTGAGATGTCGGCGAGCCTGAAGCAGCCTACTGTGCGCTACGTGGTGGATTTTGCGATCAGTCCGCGAGGGATTGTTTTTACGCCGGATGACAAGGGCGCGCTGGAGGCGAAGATCGAATTGTTGCTGGTGGGCTATACCAGTGAGGGAGGCCGCGTGAATTACCTGGACCGCGGGTTCAGCTTGTCGCTGGCTGAGGATCGATACCGGCAGGTGCTGGCGCATGGATTGCCGATCCGGATGGAACTTGATATGCCTGCAGGAGCGGGATTTCTGCGGGCTGCGGTGCATGATCTGACGGGAGGAAATGCGGGGTCGGTGGAGGCTGTAATTCAGGCGAAGTGATATGGGCGGGAACGAGGGCACAGGGAAGCTGGTTCACCGAGATGCGGCTATCCAACCCCACGGACCAAGACCTGTCCGCCAGGACCTCGTTACAGTCTGGATGACCGCAATATCCTTATTGTTGCTGTGTGAGCTCGTCCAGCAGAAGCCTGGCCTTGGTGGCGAGGGTATGAGCGCCGTCGAGATCGTTGGAGGCGAGGGCGGTGTGGGCCTGCTTGATGTATTCCTTGATCTGGGACGAGGTTTTCTCTTCCTGATCGTTGAGCTTGCGATTGAGCGTGTTGAGGCCGTGCTCGGTGTCATTGAGCGAAGAGACTGTCTGAGCACGCAGATCGGCGGGTTCGCCGGAGGAGAGCTTGCCGATGGCGGAGGTTTCGTCTGTAGTGCCGTTTGCGGCTTGCTGCGTAGCGGGTGGAGTGTTTGCCGCTGACTGTGCAGGCGCGGAGGCCTGTGAAGGTGCGCCGTTAGCAGGCTTTGGAACGGGCTTCTTGCGCCTGGGCGGAGGTTTGGGCTGGTCGGTCTGCGAGGCGGCAGTGGGCTGCGCGGGCTGCGCCGGGGTTATAACCGGCGGAGGCAGTTGATCCTTCTGGACGGTGTCAGGCCTGGGGAGTGGAGTGTCTTCGATCGGAGGCGCGAGTGGCGGCTGGTTCACCGCCTGATTCCTGTGAGCGCAGGAAGTGAGAACCAAGGACAATAAGCACGCAATGCGTGTGAGATACAGCTTCATTCCGTCCCCTTATTTGGCTCAGCGCCTGCTGGTTGCAGGCGATATCGGCCAGTACGTTCAGGGTAGGCCAGCGGAATGCAGAGGCAAAACTCCGTCCCCCGTACCTCTCTGGATTGTACCTCCACACTACCGTGATGTAACTGGAGAATGCGGTAGGTCATTGCAAGACCTATGCCGCTGCCTCCGCTTTTAGTAGTGAAGTAGAGGTCGAAGATTTTTTCGCGGATATCGTCGGGGATTCCGACGCCTTCATCCTGGACCCGGATAAGCGCGGTTTTGCGATCGGATTCGACGATCACTTCGAGCCGGCCGCCCTCCGGCATGGCTTGCGCGCCGTTGAGGATGACATTGAGGAGCGCCTGCTTGAGAAGGTCGGGGTCACTGTTGACGAGAACAGACTTTGGGGGCAGGTGGTTGAGGAGGTGAACACCGCGGGTGGATAGCTCGTCGAAGGCGAGGGCGCCGACCTGGGCGACGACGACGCGGAGGTCGTTCTCCTGAAGGTGCAGCTCGACGGGACGGGAGAAATCGATAAGGGACTGGACGACGCGATCGAGGCGATGGATCTCCGACTCGATGATGTCTAGGTGACGCATGGCCTGCGGGCTGGTGTCTCCGAGCTTGTTCTTGAGCAGCTCAATGTGCACGACGATGGCGTTGATGGGGTTTTTGACCTCGTGAGCGACGCCGGAGGTGAGGCGGCCGATGGCGGACATGCGGCTGGAAAGCTCGATGCCGGACTCAATGGCTTCGACGGATTGGAGATCGCGGAGGGTTACAAGCGAGCCGAGGCCCTGCGAGGTTTCGTCGTCGTGGATGAAATGGACAGAAGCCTGGATGCGGCCGCCGGTTTCCGTGAATATCTCCTCCTGAATAAGCGCGATACGGGAGTCAAATGCGTCGCGGAGGGTTTTGCCGAGGACGGTGGAGCGGTCGAAGATCTCCGAGGCATGGAGGCCGTAGATGAGGTTGGGATCGACGTGTAGGAAGCGGTGCGCGGCGTCTGAGATGAGGACGACGCGGTTATCGGCAGTGAAGAGAAGCAGGCCGTCCTGGAGGTTGCCGAGAAGCTGGTCGAGGTTGCCCTTGAGGTTGGAGAAGACCTCCTGGGCATCCCGCATGCGCTGGCCGATGCGTTCGATCTGATGAGTGACCCGGATGGCAGGATCTGCGGGGGCGACGATCTGCGCCGGGTCCTCTCCGTCTGAGGGTGTGACCCAGTAATCGAGCTGCATGGAGATTTCTTCAATGGGGCGCAGGGCGAAGTTGCCGAGGAAAAGCGCAACGATCAGGGCCGCGCCGAGGACAAAACCCATGAGACGGCCGGATTCGATGAGCGCGGGCTTGTAGACGGCGCGGAGGAAGGTGGTGCTGACTCCCACGTGGACGCTTACGAACGGCTTGTTGTTGCGCTCCAGCGGAACGACGACGTCGTAGATCTGGGGGGAGCCGAAGACGACCTGGCCGAGCTGGACGGGGCCGGCGGTGAGGATCTGGTCGTAGTTTGGGCGGCCGGGTAGCGGTTTGTCGAGGTTCTGCGGGTTGGTGCTGAGAAGAATCTGACCGGTATAGTCGGCAATGTTGATGTCGTAAACAGTGACAGAATAACGGTTTACGGAATCAATGACGGCCTGGAGAGCCTGATTGTTACGAACCGCTTCAAGCGCGAGATCATGAAGCTGTTCAGGGTGAGCGGGATCGAGGGTGCGGTCCTTGAGACCGGTCTCCAGTGCGTTCTGCAGGGCGAAACGCACCTGTTCAGCGACCATGCGGTTGTTTTCATGGGACTGCTCCATGGACGTGTGCAGGAGCTGGCTGACATAGACCAGCGAGAGCGTCCCGGCGATACACATCACCAGGGCCGTAATGGCCAGCACGAGTTTGGTCTTCAGGCGCATCGAAAAGGCCTTCAGGCGGATTGAGCCTCGCGGCTTTGGCTGTATTCCTTGAGCTTATTGTGCAATGTTTTCAGGCTGACGCCAAGGATTTCCGCGGCGCGGGTCTTATTTTGTCCCGTGGCTTCAAGCGTGCGGATGATCAGCAGGCGCTCTGCTTCATCGACGGTGGTGCCGACGCGGATGGGGACGAGGCTGGCATCACTGGCCGCGTGCGCAGCCACGGGTGACCTGCCGAAGGCGGGCGGGAGATGGCCGGCGTCGAGCGGAGCGCCGTCGGGGCAGAGGATGACGGCGCGTTCGATGGTGTTGCGCAGCTCGCGGCCATTGCCGGGCCAGCTCCAGGCCATCATGCGATCCACGATGGAGGGCGCGAGGCCGGCGACTTTGCGCCCGTGCTTCTTGTTCATCTCATCCAGCATGGCCTCCGCCATGGTGGGAAGATCTTCCATGTGCGAGCGAAGCGGCGGCAGGTGGATGTGGAAGACGTTGAGGCGATAGAAGAGATCGGAGCGGAGATTGCTCTGCTCAATGGCCAGCTCGGGGTCTCGGTTGGTGGCGGCCAGAACGCGAACATCGATATCGATTTCGGATTTTCCGCCGAGGCGGCGCAGCTTGCGCTCTTCAAGGACGCGGAGGAGCTTGGCCTGGGTGCCGATGGGCATTTCGGCGATCTCATCGAGGAGCAGCGTGCCGTTGGCGGCGAGTTCAAAGCAGCCGACTCGGCGCTCAAGCGCTCCGGTGAAGGAGCCTTTTTCGTGGCCGAAGATCTCGCTTTCGATGAGGGTTTCCGGAATGGCCGCGCAGTTGACGGCGACGAAAGGCCGCTGCTTGCGCGGGCTGAGATCGTGAAGCGTGCGGGCGACGAGTTCTTTGCCGGTGCCGCTTTCGCCGGTGATGAGAACGGAGACGTTGGATGGGGCGATCTGCTCGATGAGGGTGAATATCTCCCGCATAGCCTTGGAGCTGCCGACCATGGCGCCGAGGACGCCGGTTTCACGCAGGCGGCGGCGGGCGACTTCAAGCTCGATGGCGGTCTCGCGCTGGCGGGTGGCATTGCCGAGAATGGCGCGGAGGCGCGTGGCGTCCACGGGCTTGAGGATAAAATCATACGCCCCGAGCTTCATGGCCTCCACGGCGGTCTGAACGGTGCCCTGGGCGGTGAGCAGGACGACTGCGATGCTGGAATCGACGCCGTTGTTGGCGTCGGCAAGGCGGGCGAGCAGGCCCAGGCCGTCGAGGCGCGGCATTTTGAGATCAGTGACGACGATGGCGGGTTCCCAGGCGAGGATCTTCTCCCAGCCATCCATTCCGTCCACGGCGGTTTCGGTTCGGTAGCCCCAGCCGGAGATCAGTTCGGCAAGGCCGGTGAGGGCGTGGGGCTCATCTTCGACAATTAAAACCTTTACTGCATTAGCCATATATAAAACTCAGTGTTTATCTATTATGCACGTCACGCAGGGCGTTTTTAATATGGGGGCGCGGACGCTCACTTCCCGGAGCTTGCTGCAACGTTTGCGGAAGCAAAAAGTTTCGTGAGAGCCTCGCTCTGTTCGGGTGAGCCGTGAACAACGAACCATGACCAGAGGGAATGAGGTCCAAAAGCTTCAGGAGGCGGGGGATCGCCGGTGATTTCGATGCCGATCGGCTTGCCGGTGGCGAATTGGGCGAGGTAGCGATCAAGCGGGAAGCGACCGTTGAGGGCCGGCGATTTGATTTGCACGGCATCGACGTAAAGCAGGCCGGGAAAGTAGTCGGACGGCGTTCCCGCACTGGATGCGGGCGAGGGCGGAGCTTGCTGCCAGATCCAGAGCAGGTTGTGGAGGCCGTCGTCCCTGGTGAGGCGGTCGAAGAGCATGCGGTAGAGTTGCGCGGAGCCGCTTGGGCCTTTGCGGCCGGCCCACCAGTAGGCTTTATCGGTTGCATCGGGGTAGGGATTGAAGAGGACGGGGATGTTGGCTTTCTCAAATTCGCGGAGTGTTTCGGCGGCGGAATCGACCTGTGCAGTCCAGAGCTTGTTCAGAGCCGTGCCTGGAGTGATGAGGTCGTTCCATTCGTAGTCGGTGAGAGTGGATCTGCCTATGCTGTTGTCTGTGGGGCGCGGCGGTGTGTAGTTGAGGGCAATGACGGCGTGCGTTTGGATGGCGGATTGGATGAGTGCGGCGTTATATCCAGCGTTCGGGCTGAGGAACTCCGCAGCGAGGATGGCGGGCTGTTTGCCGGTGAGAATGGTGGCATATCCGGGATCGCCGCGGTAGCCGCCCAGGACAGCTTTTCCGGGTGCGGCGGCGAGTGTGGCGAGGAGGGTTTTCGCGCTGGATGAGGCTTCCGGCGAGACTGGCTGCGGCGGTGAGTCGTTGAAGCTCTTGCGCATTGCTTGCACGGCGGGCGCCATGCGCGGGTCGTCGCGGTTGATGGCCAAGGCAGAGTGATAGACGGCCTGGACCAGGTCGGGAGAGCTGCTGGATTCGAGCAGGCCGGACCAGGTCATGAAATAGGTCCACTTTGGCTGTGCGGCCAGGACTTCAAGCGAGGGAAGGCCGCCTACTTCAGCCAGTGCGATGGGCTTGCCGGCAGCAATGCTCAGCATCTGGTCGTAATACTCCTGCTTGAACTCGCCGTAGATGTCCATCGAGACGACATCGGCATACGCCGCGCCGGGATAGTAGTCGGCGCTGGGGCCTGCCGCGCCGCCGGGAGCGTTGACGTTCCAGACCCAGACGAGGTTGTCGAGATGATGCAGGTTGACGAAGCGGTCATAGAGCTGGCGGTAGAGCGCGGCTGAGCCATCCTTGCCCGGTCTGTAACCCCACCAGAACCAGTTGCCGTTGACTTCGTGATAGGGGCGGAAGAGAACCGGCACATTGGCATCGCGTAGCTGGCGGAGGAAGCCGGCGATTACGTCAACCTGTGCGCACCAACGCTTGTAAATGGGCGTGCCTGGGGTAAGGAGCTGCTGGAACTCGTAATCGGTGAGCTTGCCCTGCACGGAATCGCGGAAGGCGACGGGCTCATCGTCTGTGGGGCGCACGGCGTGCCAGGTGAGCGCGATGATGGAGCCGTTTTTGTACTGGCGCTTGATTTCCGCAACGATTGCGGGGCGGGCGAGCGCGGAGTCCTTGTCTTCACCACCTGAGAAGCCGAAATCTTCGCCGAAGAGGCCGGGATATTTGCCGGTGATGTCGTAGGCGCGGTCGGTCCATTTGGAGCCGTCGTTAGGGAAATTGTGCTGGCCGGTGACGATGCCTTTGCCGGAGATGGAGGTGAGGAGCGCGAGAAGCGCGCGGGCTTCGGGCGTGGCGTGAGGGTTGGCGGGTTGCTGGGCTGTAACGTGCGATGAGATGACTAGGATGCAGGCGGCAACAAGAGCGGCGAGGCGTAAAGAACGGAGCATGAGCGGTGGAGTCCTTCGCGGGAATTATATGAGGTGGGCGGGGACAAGGGACAAGGGGCGACAGCCGAAGATTTTTCCTTGCTAGAATTGGCTACCAACCATGCAAATTCAATACAAGCTCACTTTTCAGGATTTCTATGCCGCGCAGGCGCTCCATGCTCGGCGTGGTGTGATTCCATACCTAAGCCGCCTGTTTTCTCTATACGGCTGGATGACTCTAGGGAAGGTCTGATTAAGTCCGTGAAGCATACCTCAGCGGCTAAAGCCGCATTGATTTTGCTGCATTTATGTCACGGCTGAAGCCGTGACCTACCGTTCGTGCCACTTAATCAGAGTTTCCCTAGGTCTTCTTATGTGTATCTGGAGCCTTTTGACTGCGTGGGCGCGGGAATGGCAAAACTTTGATTGGGTAAATCTTGCCTGCAGTGCGGTCCTGATCAGCTTGTCTTTCTTAATTATGCGGGCGTATTGGCGTCAGTTCAATCGAACCATAAATGAAGATAGCTCGACTGTGCTGGACTTTGATCCCGAGCTCATTTTTTGCAAGTCAGCACACGCGAAAAGCGATATTGAGTGGGCTGGTATTCAGCGGACCGCTGAGGATAAGAGGTTGTTTTTGCTGTATACCGCGCCTGGCAAATTCATTACGGTTCCCAAGCGCGCCTTTGTGAACGGGCAAGTGGAGGAGCTTCGAGCACTGCTGGAGGCGAAGGTTTCGAACCATGAGAATCGGCTGTGAAGCTTAACCTTCGTGCGGCGTAAGGTTTTACACTGAATCCATGCTGGATCACGAGATTTCTGCTGCTGAAGCTGCGGAACTGCTGAAGGAAAAGAAGGCGCGGTTTATCGATGTGCGCGAGTCGTGGGAGTTTGCCACGGCGAAGATTGAAGGCGCTGAGCTGATGCCGATGGGGGATGTGCCTTCACGCGCGCACCAGGAGCTGGACTCAGAGGAGCGGCTGGTGGTGCTGTGTCATCACGGGATGCGGAGCCTGAATACGACGGTCTGGTTGCGGAACCAGGGCTTTGAACAGGCGCAGAGCCTGCGCGGCGGCATCGATGCGTGGTCGGCGGAGATCGATCCGAAGGTGCCGAGGTACTGAGCGATCAGCGGCCAAAGACGTACGTGACCTGGAAGAGGCCGTTGTCGATGCCGGGGTTGATGTTCGTTGTGTCGTGGTCCGAGATGTGGTGATAGCGCCACTCGAAGCGCATGGAGTGGCTGGACGCGCGATACCACTCGATGCCGACGCCGAAGTCGAAGGTGAAGTTAAAGGAACCGGCCTGGGCAATCGGAATGGGGTGCGTGGTGTACATGTAGCCCCCGTGGCCTTCAAAGAACGGCTGGATGGGATGCGTGGGACGAAAGTTCCAGCGGAAGCCGACGGGCGAGAGGGCTTCCCCGATGGTCCATTGACGGCCTGAACAGGTGATTGTGTCTGTGCCGGAGTAGGTGACTCCGTTCAGAACGTAGCTGTACTGATAACCGTATGGCGCGCATAGGATCATGGGCTCGAGGCCGGTGAGGATGGAGGTTGCCTGGGTTGGCGAGGTCTGCACGTCGACGGATTTGGTGAGCGGATCGCTTTCCAAGGCGACGGGAAGAATTTCGGCGTCGTACTGCCAGTTTAGATAGCGATTCAGGATGAGCTTGCGGCTGTAATCGGCTCCGATATGGAGGAGCTTGCGCTGCTCGGCATCTCCCATGATGATGTGGCTGGAGTCATTGGAGTAGGCGAAGAGGAAGCCGAAGGAGTTGGTGCGGCCGTACAGCGGATTTTGCGGAGGGGTTTCTTTTTGCGCGGCGGCGATGGAGGGTGCAGCAAGGAGAGGCCGGCAGCAGAAGAGCAATAGGCGAGCGTTGAGCAAAGAAGTCTCTTTGGCATGAGAACCTATACTTTCGCTTTGGCTGTTATTTTCTATCATTGGACTGGAGTTTTGCCATGCCGTCACCCGCTGTTGCCTTTGCGCAGGAAAATCACCCGCGCTTTCTGGAAGAGCTGAAGGATCTGCTGAGGATTCCTTCGATTTCCACGCTGCCGGAACATGCGGCGGATTGCCGAAAGACCGCCGAGAAGCTGGCTGCCGAGCTGAAGCGGATTGGCATGGAGAACGCGCGGCTGATTGAAACTGGTCTTGAGCGTGGCGGAGGGCATCCGCTGGTGTATGCCGACTGGTTGCATGCGGCGGGCAAGCCGACGGTGCTGATGTACGGGCACTACGATGTTCAGCCGGCCGATCCGCTGGAGGAGTGGCATACTCCGCCGTTTGAGCCGACGGAGCGCAATGGAAATTTGTATGCGCGCGGCGCGGTGGATGACAAGGGGCAGATGTACATGCATGTGAAGGCGCTGGAGAGCCTGCTGGCTGCCGATGGCAAGCTGCCGCTGAATGTGCGGGTGCTTCTGGAAGGCGAGGAAGAGGTTGGCGGGGAGGGAATTGCGGCTTATGTGGCGACGAAGCCCGCGGACTTGAAGGCGGATTTTGCACTGGTCTCCGACACGGAGCTTTTTGCGGCGGGACTGCCGACGCTGTGCGTTGGGCTGCGGGGCATGATTTATACGGAGCTTGAGGTGCGCGGTGCGAAGACGGATCTGCACTCCGGCATGTATGGCGGCGCGGCGCCGAATCCCTTTGTGGCGCTGGCGCAGATTATTGCGGGGTTGAAGGATCGCGAGGGAAAGATTTTGATTCCGGGCTTCTATGACGATGTGGAAGCGCCGAGCGCGGAGGAGCTGGCGGCATGGAAGAGTTTGCCGTTTGACGAGGAGCACTATCGCGAGACGGAGGTGGGGTCGAAGGAGCTTGTGGGCGAGGCTGGCTACAGCGTGCTGGAGCGTACGTGGGCCAGGCCGACGCTGGAGGTGCATGGAATGCCTGGAGGCTTTATTGGGGCGGGAGCCAAGACTGTGATTCCGGCTAAGGCTACCGCTAAAATCTCCATGCGGCTGGTGCCGAACATGACGCCGGCGAAGGCGTTTGCACAGTACAAGGCGTTTGCGGAGAAGATTGCGCCTGCAGGGGTGGATGTGAACGTTCGGCTGATTCATCAGGGCGATCCGTGCTTGATTCCGGTGGATAATCCATACATTCAGGCGGCTACGAAGGCGCTTCATGCGGTGTGGGGCAAGGATACGGTGTTTATCCGCAGCGGCGGGTCGATTCCGATTGTGGGCGATCTGGACCGGCACCTGGGGCTGCCGAGCGTGATGATGGGCTTTGGGCTGCCGGATGACAATCTGCATGCGCCGAATGAGAAGTTCAACCTGGAGAACTTTCGGCTGGGGATTGAGTCGGTGATTGGATTTCTTGCGGAAGCAGGGAAGTGAATCGCGCCGGTCGAGAATCGCGTAAGCTATAAGCAATGCGATGCGGAGCGATCTGTCTCAACGCGACGAGGGTTCTCCTCAGGAAATAGGCAGGAATCCGGATGCGAATCTGAACCCCGGATTGAGCGCGGACCTGTGTGCTGTGCCGGGACCGGATTCGATCTGTGGCGCGGGGCCGACCGGCGACCTCAATACAGCGGACGAAGAGCCGATCATTTCCTTCAAGAATGTCTCCATCTCTTTTGGCGAAAATCCCATTCTCCAGGATATGAGCTTTTTTGTAGAACGCGGCAAGACGCTGTGCATCCTGGGCAGAAGCGGCGTGGGCAAGTCGGTTGCATTGCGCATGCTGATGGGCTTCCTCAAGCCGGATAGCGGCTCGATCCGCGTGACAGGGCAGGAGATTACCGCTCTCGATGAGGCGGGGATGCAGGAGATTCGCAAGCGCGTGACGATGGTTTTCCAGAACGGCGCGCTGTTTGACTCTCTTTCAGTGCGTGAGAACGTGGCTTTTCCGCTGCGCGAGCGCGGCGAGATGGATGAGTCGCACCTGGATGGAACGGTGGACAGGCTGCTGAGCCTGGTGGGGGCCGAAGACGTGATGGACCATCTTCCGGCCAGTCTCTCCACGGGACGGCGGCGAGCGGTGGCGATTGCGCGCGCGCTGGCATCGCAGCCGGAGGTGGTGTTGTACGACGAGCCGACGACGATGGTAGATCCCATTATTGCCCGCAGACTGGGCAGTATTATTCAGCGGCTGAAGAAGCAGCTAGGGTTCACCAGCATTGTGGTGACCCACGATATGCGGTTTGCGAAAAGCCTGGCGGATACAGTTTTGTTCCTTCATCAGGGGCGGGCGCAATTTTTCGGCCCGCTGGACGAATTTCTTGCATCTAACGATTCAGAGATTCGGCAATTCCTGACGCTGGATGCTTATTTGTTACCCACAGGCTAGCCCAGGGGCATGTTTAGCTGTTACGGAATTCAGCAAGAATTAACTTGCAATCGCCAGATGTTTCGGCAATCGTAGAGATGTTGACTTGTTAGTAATGTGAGACGCCAGATACCCAAGGCTGCTACAAATTTATCTTTAATTTAATATGACTGTCTTTTTCCCTTCTGTGGCAAGCGCTCGTCTTCTGTTATAATTCTTTTGTATTCGCTGGTTTACGCGCTTTATAGAGAGTCGGCCATGACTTACTGTATTTATTTTTCGGGGCTCATAGCCTGAGCCGTGCTTTAGTTGCCTCTCGTTGCAATTGCGCTGAATAACAGTTGGTGCAGCCGCATTCCACGGTGAGCACTACTCCTACATAACCGGGCGTTGCATGGCTATATCTTTTCCATGAATGCCCAGGCCCCGCAATCAGCTCTAAAGACAGGCAGCGGGCCCGATGGAACCGAATTCACGATCTTTCATCGCCGATACGTGATATGGGCCGGGAGAGCCATTCACTCGTCGAGGTAGAGACTCCTGAGGACAGGCGGACGCTTATGGCGACATCGGATTTTTGGCAGAAGGTCTCATCTTCGGTCTCAGCGCCGGAGTGGAGCGCCGGCACGACTGCTCCGGGACACCAGTATGCGGTCGGCACTTCGCGTCTCTGGATGTTCCTGGATGTGGTAACCGTGCTGCTGGCGGCGATTTTATCGACGCTGTTTTACTTCGGAATTGGCCCTATCGCAGGGGTAAGAGAGTTTTGGCACGGGACACTGATTGAAGGCCGCTCCATGGGCCTGCTGCTGGCGCTTCTGGGCGGCTTTATTGTTGCGCTTCTTCTCATCAGCCGCCAACTGCATCTGTACACACCGGCGAGGCTTAACGGCTTTCTGCACGAGCAGCGCCTTACGCTGCAGGCATGTTTCACAGCAGGGCTTCTGCTTACCGGCACCATCTACGTCATCCAGGCGACCAACATTCCGCGCAGCATCGTTTTCATTACCCTCGGCCTGGTGCTGGTGGCGCAGAGCATTCGCAGGCTTACTTACCGCATGCTTCTCTATCGCCGCTTCGAGCATGGCATGGGCACGCGCAATGTTCTGATTGTGGGCACTGGACCGGAGGCTCACGCGCTGCGGCACCATCTGGAGAGCATTCGGCACCTGGGGTACACGTTCAAGGGCTTTATCGACCTTCCCAACTCACGGTCGCGCTTTGCTACCAGCTCCGGAGATGTGGTTGGCAACTTCGGATCGCTCTTTGAGTGTGCGCGGCAGCAGTTTGTGGACGAAATCTTCTTCACCCTGCCGTGCGAGCGCGGAATGGTGCAGGAGGTTCTGGAGAAAGCTCGCGCCAACTGCATCGATCTGCGCGTGGTGCCGGATATGTACGACGGACTGGCGTGGAACAGTCCCATCGAGTACATTGGGCAGTTCCCGACGATTCCGCTGCACACGGGCAGGGTGCCTGAGGTGGAGCTGATGTTCAAGCGCCTGCTGGACATTGTCTTTTCGGCTGCGGCGCTGGCCATGCTCTCACCGATTCTGCTGGCGATAGCGATTGCCATCAAGCTGGGTTCAAAGGGGCCGGTCTTTTATGCCTCGGAGCGCATTGGCAAAAAAGCTCGCGTCTTCAAGTGCCTCAAGTTCCGCACCATGGTTCAGGATGCCGAGACGCGCCGCGCCGAAGTCATGCACATGAATGAGCGCGACGGCGTGCTGTTCAAGATCAGCAACGATCCGCGCATCACGAAGGTGGGCAGCCTGCTGCGCAAGTATTCCCTGGATGAGCTGCCGCAGTTCTTCAATGTGCTGAAGGGCGATATGAGCGTGGTGGGTCCGCGTCCGCCGATTGCCAGCGAAGTGCGCGAGTACAAGCTGAGCCATCTGCGCCGCCTGGATGTGACGCCCGGCATTACCGGCCTGTGGCAAGTGCAGGGCCGTCAGGACCCCTCGTTTGACAGCTATGTCTCGCTCGATATGGCCTACATTGAGAACTGGAGCATCTGGCTGGATATTAAGATTATTCTCCGCACGGTGGCCGTGGTCTTTTCAGGCACGGGCACTTAGTCCGTCTGCCGGATTACACTGAAATCGTGAAGATCGCGATAGCTCAGATAGACCCCACGGTCGGGGATTTCACCGGGAATCTTTCGAAAATCATTGCCGCAAGCCACCGCGCAGCCGAACAAGGCGCGCGGCTTGTGGTGTTTTCAGAGCTGTGTATCTGCGGTTATCCGCCGGCGGATTTTCTGGAGAAGCCCAGCTTTCTGCTTCGCTGCCGTAGCGCGGTGGAGGAGCTGGCCGAGGCAACGCGCGAGCTGCCGACGGCGGTTCTGGTGGGCGCGGCTCTGCCTGCTCCCCATAGCGGCGGCAAGCCCGCGGTGAATGCGGCGATTCTGCTGGAGCGCGGCGAGGTACTGCTGGAGCAGCACAAGCGCCTGCTGCCCTTCTACGACATTTTCGATGAGCAGCGTTATTTTCAGCCGGCGAAATCGCAACAGGTGATCGAGCTGGATGGCGTGCGGCTGGCGGTGAGCATCTGCGAGGATGCGTGGAATGACAAGGGTTTCTGGCCGAAACGGCTTTACTCGATTGACCCGATGGAAGAGCTGATGCGTCAGCAGCCGCATCTGCATGTGAACCTGTCTTCGTCTCCGTTCTGGCATGGGAAGCGCGCTGTGCGCCGCGAGATGCTGGCCGCCATTGCGCAGCGCGACGGGATTCCGGTGCTGATGTGCAACCAGGTGGGCGGCAACGACAGCATTGTTTTTGACGGTTCGTCGCTGGCCATGAATGGGCGCGGAGAGCTGATTGCGCAGGCAGCTTCTTTTACGGAAGATCTGGTTTTTGTCGATCCGTTCGATGCTGTGCCGCTGCCTGAGCCGGGCGATGATGAGACAGAGGCTGCGTATCAGGCGCTGGTGCTGGGAACGCGGGATTATGTGCGCAAGTGCGGCTTTCGGCAGGTGATTGTCGGGTTGAGCGGGGGCATCGATTCGGCCCTGGTGGCGGCGATTGCCGCCGAGGCGCTGGGCGCGGAGAACGTGCTTGCGGTTGGCATGCCGAGCCCGTACTCCTCGCAGGGTTCGATTGACGATAGCCACAGGCTGGCGGCGAATCTCGGCATACGATTTGAGATGATCGGCATCAGCGGGCTCTTCGCGGAGTTCAACAAGGCGCTTGAGCCGCTGTTTGCGGGGCGAGCGCCGGATATTACGGAAGAAAACATTCAGTCGCGCATTCGCGGCAATCTGCTGATGGCGCTCTCCAACAAGTTCGGCTCGCTGGTGCTGACTACGGGTAATAAATCCGAGATGGCGGTGGGGTATTGCACGCTGTACGGCGATATGGTGGGCGCGCTGGCAGTGATTGGCGATCTGGTGAAGACGCGGATCTATGCAGTCTGCCATTGGCTTAACCGTGAAAGGGAAGTGATTCCCGCGGCGATTCTGGACAAGCCTCCATCGGCGGAGCTGCGGCCGGATCAGAAGGACACGGATTCGCTGCCGCCGTACGATGTGCTCGATCCGATTCTGGAAGCTTATGTGGAGCGCTACGAAACGCCGGAGGAGATTGCGCAGACGCTGGGCGTGGAGCGCGAGTTAGTGCAGAAGGTGGTGAAGCTGGTGGAGCGCTCCGAGTACAAGCGCCAGCAGGCCGCGCCGGTGCTGAAGGTCACAGCAAAATCGTTTGGCACGGGGCGAAGATTTCCGATTGCGGTGAAAGTCCAGGTGTGACTCTGGCCGGTAATGGCCCTCAGCGGCGATAATTGTGATCAGCCCGACTAAATCGTATTTGAAGCGTCTGTATCTGCAGCATCAAGGAGAATTCGTTTGACTCGTTTCATTGGCCGTCTTGCCAGCCTCGCCTCGTTGGTTGTCCTGTCCTCATCTGCCGTTATCGCTGCTGCTCAGCAGCAGGTTCCGCCCGCACAGGCCGAGCAGGCTCCGGCGGCGCCCACTCCCCAAGCACAGCCAACTTTTCCCGCGCCACAGAAGGAAAATTTTACAGCGACTACGCCGACGAAGGAACAGGTGGATGCGTTTCTGACCGCGAGCTGGGGTTATGACGAGAACCGCATCTGGCAGGTGGAAGCCATTTTGAAGACGCAGGCGGAAGGCTACAGCAAAGTCATTGTGTTTGTGGGTGACAAGACGGGCAAGGATAAGCCGTTCCGGTTCCCATTTATTGTGGCGCCAGGCGGCAAGTGGATATTTTTCGGCGAAGAGCTTTCCCCGTTTGGCGAGCATCCTTACGCCGACCTGCGCAGCATGATGCAGGAGCGCGCAGACGGGACTTACCGTGGATCGGTGGCAAAGGATCTGGAGATTGTGGAGTTTGCCGACCTGCAGTGCCCGCACTGCAAGGCTGCGCAGGCGAATATGGATCAGCTTCTGGCGGATTATCCGAAGGCGCGCTTTGTTTTCCAGCACTATCCTCTGCCCATGCACGCCGAGGCCAAGCGGGCCGCGGAGTTTGGCGTGTGCGTGGCGAAGCAGGGCGGCAGCAGCGCTTTCTTCACATACGTGGCTTCAGTCTTTGACGGTCAGGATGGTCTGGCGACGCCCGATGGCGCCACACTGACCCTGAATGCGGGAGTGACCAAGGCTGGTCTCGATCCGGCAAAGATTGCGGCCTGTGCCGCGCTGCCTGCGACCGCGGCCACTGTAGATGCCTCGGCCAAGCTGGCCCGCGATGCGAATGTGAATGAGACGCCGACGCTGGTGATCAACGGACGCCTGGTTCCGGCGAACGTTCCATACGAGACGCTGAAGCAGATTATTGACTTCCAGATGAAGCTGGACGGGATTCAGAAGTAAGCACGGCCGATACGAACAAAGACGGCCTTCGCATGGGAGTGCGGAGGCCGAATTGTTTTAGTGCACCTGCGCGGTGCGCTGCAGTATCTGCATCGGCGTTGAGTAATTGCCATAAGGGAAGCGCACGACGTGGGGAGTCATCACGATGAGCACCGAATCGTCGCTCTCCTGCGTATCTTTGTCGGTGACATTGTTGAGCCCGGGAATTTCGCTCAGGCCAGGCGCGCCGCTGATGGCGCGTACCTCTGACTTGTCGATTTCGCTGGCAACCACGGCGGCTTCTCCGGCGCCCACAATGGCCGTGCCAACGTAGGAGCGATTGTTCAGTACAGGATTACCGTCGATCGAGGTGGTGCCCAGCGAAACGATCTTCATGTCCACGCTCAGCGCCACATCGCCTGAGCGCAGGATGCGCGCCGTGGCTTTGAAGGTGAGGCCAAGATCCTCGTACTGAATCTGCGGAATGGTGGGCACACTGCCGAGCTGAGAGAGAATGCCGGAAAGCGCGCCGGAGGCGCCGGCCGCGCTTAGACCGGGAATGTTGAGCGAACCGGGTAAAGAGCTCGTGACTGTCGAAGTGGTGATGGGGTAGCGCATGCCGCTCTTGAGCGTGCCTTCGTCGCCGTCCTGCAGCCGGAACTGGTAATTGTCCAGCTCGCGGCTGTCGGAAGAGTTGACGATCGCGTTCAACGTGGTGGAGCCAGGCGAAAGCCCGAATGCCGTGGGGCTGCAGGTGCCGCTCGTGAAACTGCAGTTGCCGCCAAAGATGGCGAATCCGTTGTTGAAGGGTGAGTTGCTGACCTGCCCGGAAGCCAGAAGGATGGCGAGAATGGTTGCAATATCGTTCGGGCTGGCGAGGCCGGCGGCGATGATTTGCTGCACCAGCGCCTGATTGGCCTGCAGGATGGATTGAGCCTCCGCAAGCACGTTGAAGACGCCCAACTGCTGTGGAGTTTGAACACCGATGTTGCGTTCGTAGCTATGCGCCAACTGGATGACTTTGACGTCGATCAAAACTTCCGGACGGCCTTCGGAGATGCTGCTCCAGGTGTTGTTGAAGGCGGCGAGCGTGCTGGGAGCCGCCCGCAGGGAGAGCGTTGCCGCACCGGTATCCAAATTCATTCTCTGAATATCGAAGATATTCTTCGCGATGGCCTGAATGTCGTTCATTTCATTCGAGGAGTTGTTCGACGAGGCGCCAGCGAGGCCGATCAGAGAAATGGTCTCATAGGCGTTGCGCTGGTACTGGGTGCGCATCTGCGGTGTATTGGGCGCCACGATCACATGATGCGGATCGAGGGGCTCAGCGAAGGAGTTTGTGGCCAGCGCAAGCGCGTACGCGGCTTCCGCAAAACCGGCATCGTCTAGATCGAAGCGAACGGGTGTAGCCGGGACGTTAGAATCGATTGCGGCATCGATGCCGTACGCCGTGTAAACCTGCTGGATGAGTTGTTGCGCGCCGACGCGCAGGTGGAAGCTCTGTGTGCCACTCTTGGGCTCAAGATCAACGGGCGCGGCAAGCTCATAGCGTAGCCGAGCAGGCTCTCGCGGCGCATTTTCGGAGATGGCGTCATCCGCAACCTGGCGCAGGCGCTCGGCGACGGAGGCGTTATTGGGATCGAGTTCAAGCGCGTGCGCGAGCGCGGTGTGCGCCGCATCCGGATTGGTCAGCGCGCGGTCCTTTGCGGCGGCCTGGATCAGCGCGGAAACGGCGTGGCTGCGCGCGAGTTCAACGGCGGCGGCGTAATCCTGGTTCGATGGATCGAGCGCGGCGGCCTCCTGATACTGTTTCATCGCAGGCTCGAACTGCGCGGCCTCATAGAGTTTTGCCGCGGAGAGAAACAGCTTTGCCGCACGGCGCGCATTTTTAGAAGAAGCCGGCGGCGGCGCGGGCTTCCGATCCGGTGTAACAGGCGTATTCGGAGCCTGCATGGAGGCCGGATTCGCATTTGCAGGCGCAGACTGGGGCTCCTGCGCGGCCACAAAGGTGGCGGCGAGCAGCAAAACCATAAAGCGCGATAATGTGTTTTGGCGCATGATGAGGTGCGCCCCCGCAGGTCGATACACCCTAACCCTGGCGATAGCCCTGACGGATGGCGCTAAATACAGGACGTTCGTTACGCGGCGGACGCTTGAGGCCCGCGCGAACTTCGCTCAAACTCAGCCCCAGCTCCGCCATGCACCGGCTGAGTGTGTTCCTGTGCATTCCAAGCTCTTCAGCTGCCTTACACTGGTTGCCACGGTTCGCAATAAGCACTTCACGCAGGTACTGTCTTTTAAATTCCCTGACGGCGTCTTCATAACGGATGCCGCTGGAATGCATTTGCGTCACCAGGCTGTCCAGTTCTCGTTTCAACTTACCACCTCTTGCGAATTATTACGTTCTCACTAGATTGCCACATCCCGGCAGACTGCGCGGGCAATTTTTTTCTTCTTTCCGTGGTATTGACGCAGCGCAATTTTTTGTCTCTAATGCTGAGCCTGATGCAACCACTCAGTGGATTTATTTTCCCACTCGTGAAGTGTGGCGCGGACGCGGTCTCCCAGCTCCGTCGGGGTCATGTGACTACTCACGTGCGCGAAGGAAAAAAACTGCCGGGGAAGCTGCGCGTCGGTAATCCACTCCGATTGCTGGGGAAGAAAGGCCACGCAGACCATGATGATGATGGTAATGATGACCGCGCCCTGAAAGATTCCGAATACACCGCCGGCGAGACTGTCAAGCCAGCCAAGGCCGATGAGACGGAAGGCTTTGGCCAGCAGATGGCCGATCAAACCGGCAATGGCGACGACGAGGATGAAAATGAGCAGAAAGGCGATGATGTTCGCTACGGAATCCACGGTGATGAAGCGTAGCAGCGAACCGGCAACACGATGGTAGTTATACGAGGCGATGGAAAGTCCGATGAAAAGCCCAAAGAGACCGCAGGCCGAGCGGAAAAAGCCCTGCGCCAGTCCACAGACGACGGAAATAATAAGGATGACAATTACGCCCCAGTCAACGGGTGTCAGAATCATGTAGATGCTCTCCGATAGATAAAAATAGATACATCCTAGAGATTTAAGATGCGCCCTGTGAGCAGACGGAATGCCTCAAGATATTTTGCCTGTGTACGCTCGGCTACTTCGTCGGGCAGAGCTGGAGCGGGAGCCTGCTTGTTCCAGCGGACCGACTCCAGATAATCGCGCACAAACTGCTTGTCAAAAGATGGCTGAGCGCCGCCGGGCTTCCAGTTGGCCGCATCCCAGAAGCGCGAGGAGTCTGGCGTGAGAACTTCGTCGGCGAGGATGATGCCGTTGCCGACGCCATTGCCGATGCGTCCGAACTCGAATTTTGTATCGGCGAGGATGAGGCCTTTCGATTCGGCGCGTGCTGAAGCTCTGGCGTATATTGCCAGCGTGAGGCGCTTCAGTTCCGCTGCATCCGTAGAGCCGAGGACATCTTCGGTGTGAGCGTAAGAGATGTTTTCATCGTGTGCGCCATCCTGGCTCTTGGTGGCCGGCGTGAAAATCGGCTCGGGTAGACGTGAGCCATCCTGCAGACCTGCGGGGAGCGGGATGCCGCAGAGGCTCTGCGTGGCCTGATAGTCTTTCCAGCCGGAGCCGGCGAGATAACCGCGCGCTACGCACTCCACCGGAAACATATTGGCGCGCTTGACCAGCATCGACCGGCCTTCGAGCTGGTCCTGATAGGGCGCGAGTTCCTGCGGAAACTCGCGGACATCGGCGGTGATGAGGTGGTTGGGCACAATGTCGCAGAGCAGATCGAACCAGAAGAGCGAGATCTGCGTGAGGATTTTGCCTTTGCCGGGAATGCCTGTGGCCAGCACGTGATCGAATGCGGAGATGCGGTCGGTGGCGACGAGAAGCAGGCTGTCGCCGATGGCATACAGGTCGCGCACTTTGCCGCGGCCAAGCAGGGGAATGGAGCCAAGATTCGTGGTGAGGAGTGCGGTCAACGGAGGGCCTTCCAGCGCGGGATCAAAGATAGATTTTCGAGGCGCGGATGAGGTGGTGTCAATGTGGCGCCGGACAAGAACCACCTATCTCCAGTGCTCGTCCCCCAGCCTCGCAGATTTTGATTTGCCGCGTTACGCCGTTGCCCGCTGCAACTCCTGATTTGCGCCACCGCCCAGCTTTACACTGACAACCTTCGATACGCCCGGCTCCTGCATGGTGACGCCGTAGATCATATCGGCGTTGTGCATCATGCGCTTGGAGTGCGTGACGATGAGGAACTGAGTTTCCTTGCCGAGAGAATGAAGCAGATCGGCGAGACGGCCCACGTTGGTTTCGTCCAGCGCGGCATCCACTTCATCCAGCACGCAGAACGGACTGGGCTGGAACTGGAAGATGCCAACGAGAAGCGAGATGGCCGTGAGAGCTTTTTCGCCGCCCGAGAGCAGAAGCACATTCTGCAGCTTCTTGCCCGGTGGCGAGGCCACGATGTCAAGGCCGCTCTCGGCCTGGTTCTCCACATCTGTGAGCCGGAGGAAGGCCTGGCCGCCATTAAAGAGGCGGGTGAAGACCTGGGCGAAGTTCTCATTGATGCGCGCAAAAGCCTCATCGAATTTGGTGCGCGAGATCAGATCGATCTCCTTGATGGTCTCCTGCGTGTTCTCGATGGATTCGACGAGATCCTTGCGCTGGGCTTCAAGGAAGGTGTGCCGGTCGGCGGTTTCCTTGTACTCCTCAAGGGCCATCATGTTGACGGGGCCCATCTGCTCCATTTTTTGACGAAGAGTGCGGCAGGTTTCTTCCTCGGACACAAGCAGCTCATCCACGATGCGGACGATCGATTCATCGGCACGCAGCGCGGCGGCTTCTTCATTGACTTCTGTGAGCGTGCCGGCTTCAATGTGTTCGAGATCAGAGCGCAGCTTGGCCACGGTGCTCAGCTTGCCGGTGCGGTCTTCGCGGAGCAGGTCGATTGCGGCGCGGATCGTCTTGAGGTCGGTTTCAAGCACGGCCAGCTCTTCGCGCACTGTTTTCGCTTCCGCGGTGAGGTGCTGTACCTGTGCCAGCGCGGCATCGCGAGCGACAGTCAGTTCCGTCTGCTGCGCGGCCAGGGCTGTGTTTTCGTTCCGGCGCTGCGTGCGCTCGGCTTCCGCGGATGCGCGCTGCTGCTCGATGGCTAGAATGCGGCGCTCAAGATCGGCATGCAGCCGATCGATGCGTTGGAACGCGGCTTCAGCGCCGCGGCGGCGTTCTTCAAGACCGGCAAGCTCCGCGGTAAGCTGCGCAGCCTCCTGCTGAATGCTTTCGCGGTTGCGGCGCATCTCTGTCAGTTCATTCTGTTTGGCTTCAAGCGCAATTTCAGTGGTCTTGTGTTCGGCTTCAAGCTTTTCGGCTTCGGCGCGCTTCTGCTCGATTGTGGAACGCTTGATCGCGCTGGCATCTTTGTTGCGCGCGGCCTGCACGGTCCACTCCTGCACGCGGCGATCGATGCGCTGAACTTCGGACTCCATCTGCTTGAGCGCGGCGCCCTGGTTGGCTGTGTCGCGCTCGGCGTGACGGCGCTCTTCGCTGCGCGCCTCAAGCTGCGCGGCCATTTCTTCGATGCTGCGGGCAAGGGAAGCGGCTTGCGTTTCCGCTTCAGAGAGCCGTGATTGCAGCGCATCCAGCTTGCGCTCGGTCTCGCGCAGATCGCGCTTGAGGGCGAGCGGGCCTTCGCTGGCAGGCTTGCCGCCGGTGACGGTGGTGTTGTGGAAGCATTCGCCGCTCGGAGTGAGGAAGTACGCGTGAGTGTGCTGCTCGGCGAGCTTTTGCGCAGTGGCCGGGTCCTCAACGATGTAGCCGTCGCGCAGTTTGGGCAGGATCGCTTCCAGCGAGCGGCCAAAGCCGTTGAGAACCTTGATCGTGTCCTTGAGCGGCGTGATGCCGTCTCCTGCGATTTGCTCATCGCTCGGCGCGAAGAGATTGCGCTGGGCTTCGTCATGAATCAGGAATGTTGCGCGGCCATCGACGCCAGACTTCAGCAGATTCACGCCATGCTCGGCGGCAGACCAGCTATGCACCACGAGATAGTTCAACTCTTCGCGGAGAAATTCATCGACGACGCCTTCATGCTCGCCGCTGACTTCGACGAAGTCGGCCAGCGTGCCTACGGGCGACATGCCGTTGCTCAGCGCACCGGGCTTGAGCAGGCGGCGCACCGTCTCCGTGGAGTAGCTGTGGTTGCGGATGAGCGATTGCAGCGAGTCGCGGCGGCCGGTGAGAGTGGCCACTTCCGCGCGAAGCTGGTTTGCGGTCTTGCGAAGCTCCGCTTCTTCCGCGCGCCTGGTTTGCAGGCTCGCGCGAAGGTCGGCGATCTCCGATTCAAGGCTCTTGAGCGACTCAGTAGCGGAGTCAAAGCTCAAGCGCGCCTGACCCTGGCGCACGCCGAGTTCTTCAAGCTCGTTGCGCGACTGGCGCATCTCGGCTTCAAGACGTTCGGCTTCGCGCTCAAGCGCGGCAAGGCTTTCCTCAGCCTGGGCTGTGGAGTTGCGCGCGTTGCCGGCCTGCGTGAGAAGCTGCATGGCGGCGCGGCGCTGTGATTCAAGATTGCGCTCGGCGGTAAAGACTTCTTCCTGCGCGGCGCGGGCCTGCTGCTGGCGAGCCTCCACCTTCTGACGAAACTCACGCGCTTCGCCGGCCGCGGTTTCAAGAAAGCTCTTCTGTTGCGCGCGCTCCTCGGCGATGCCGGTGAGCTGCGTGCGCGTCTGTTCAATTTCCGCTGCGGTTGCGGCAATGCGGGCCTCAAGCTCGGCCACACGCTCGGTGTTGCCACGCTCGCGGGCTGCTGCGCGCTCCAGCTCCACGGTAGAGCTGTTGGCTTGTGTCTGCGCTTCCTTCTGTGCGCGGTCAAGATCGTAGCCGCGCTCGGTGAGCGAGTGCTGGCTGGTTTCCATGGTGCCGATGCGGGCGGCGGACTCGTTGATCTGCTCGGAGAGCGTGTTGATTTCCGTGTTCAAGCCGGCCTGTTCGGCATCCATGAGCGCCATGCGGCTGGCTAGCACGACACGCAGGCGTGTGCGCAGGTCGTTGCGAACCTCGGCGTAGCGCTCGGCCTTGGCCGCCTGCCGCTTGAGCGAGTTCATCTGGCGGGTTACTTCTTCAAAGATGTCATCTACGCGGGCCAGGTTCTGCTTCGCAGACTCAAGGCGCAGCTCGGCAAGGCGCTTCTTGGTCTTGAAACGCGTGATGCCCGCGGCTTCTTCAATGATGGCGCGGCGGTCGTGGGGCTTGGAGCTGAGCAGCTGGCCGATGCGCTCCTGGCCGATGATGGCGTAGCTCTCCGGGCCAAGGCCTGTGCCCATGAAGATGTCCTGAATGTCGCGCAGGCGGCAGAGTTTGCCGTTCAGCAGGTATTCGCTTTCGCCGGTGCGGAAGAGGCGGCGCGTGATGACGATTTCGCCCCGCTGAAAGGTACGCTGGAACTTGCGGCGGCGGATCTTGAGGACCACAGCAACCGGGCCGGCAAGCGCAGCCTCCGCATTCTGCTGCGAAGGAGCATCTATCTTGACTTCAACTTGAGCGGGAGCAGCTTCTTCGCCTTCGATGGCCTGACCGGGCTGCTCAGATGCCATGATTTCTTCGGCTTCCTCGGCTCGCTGCTTGCGAAGGGCTTCTTCGTCCCAATCTTCAGGTCCATCGGGCTCAACTTCAACCTGTGGCTCAACGGGGATGGGGCCGTCGTACGCTTCTGGATCGACGAGGGTCAAAGTTACTTCCGCCATCCCGAGCGCCTTGCGGTCGCGCGTGCCGGCAAAGATGACGTCGGACATGTGCGTGCCGCGGAGGCTTTTGGCGCTCTGCTCGCCGAGCACCCAACTGACGCCGTCGAGGATGTTGGACTTGCCGCATCCGTTGGGACCCACGACCACGGCGAGGCCTTGTCCGGGAACGGAAAGCTCCGTCCGGTCACAGAAACTCTTGAAGCCGAGGATGTGGATCTTTTTCAGTTTGAGCATGTCAACTCCAGGTGCGATTTTTGGGCGTATAGCTATGCCTTTGTTTCAAACTCTACGGAGCGTGGGGGGTGGGGTCAACGGCTGCGGCGCGGGTTTTTGTGGATAAAAGAGGACAGAATTCCACTTAGGTAAAAATAGGAGGCTTTTCCGGTTATTTTCCGGTTTTCCGGGAGAATTTCGGCCTCTTTTTCAACAGATTTAACCGTTCCGGCTCCACTTCACGGGTGCCTGTCTGGTAACGGGGAAAGGATGGGGCCTACGGCCTTGCGAATGACTTTTTCGATGGCGCGCAGCGCCTGCGGGCGCGAATAGCCGGGGCGGCTGGCGAGGCGGATGGTTCGCGCGGAGTCGCCTGCCAGCGGGCAGATGACGATCTCACGCTGGCTGAGAGAGCTGACGGCGAGCGCCGGGATGAGCGTTGCACCGTAGCCCACGGCGACGAGATTCACGAGTGTTTCGAGCGTAGCGGCCTGCATGCTGTTTTGCAGCGGGCTGCGCAGCGCATGCGGTTTCTGGCCGCATGCGGCGAGCGCCTGGTTGGCAAGGCAATGGCCTTCGGCGAGCACCATAAGCTCGGCTGCGATGGATTCCTCTTTTACAGCCTTTGCACTGGCTAGCCGGTGATTTAGAGGTAATGCGGCCAGCAGCGGTTCGCGGAATAATTCGATCTCCGTGATCTCCGGCGTTCCAGCGGCGGTGGCCAGCAGGGCTGCGTCCAGCTTGTGGCCGCGAAGGCCCTCAATCAGCGCGCGTGTCTGGTCCTCCCACAGCTCAATGATCAGATCCGGACAGGCGCTGCGCAGGGGCCGCAGAATCAGCGGCATCAGGTACGGCGCAAGCGTAGGAATGACGCCGAGGCGCAGCGGGCCAACGAGCGGGTCGCGCGAGGCCGCGGCCACGATCTCCATCTCGCGCGCCGCGGCCAGCGCCTGGCGTGCGTGCTGCACAATCTGGCTGCCTGCAGGTGTAAGATCGACGCGCTTGTTGGTGCGTTCGAGCAGTCGCACCCCCAGGCCTTCTTCCAGTTTGCGAATCTGGCTGCTGAGCGTGGGCTGGCTCACGTTGCAGGCTTGCGCCGCACGGCCAAAGTGGCGGTGCTCCGCGACAGCGACGAGGTATCGAAGGTCCTGAAGATTCATACTCCTCTATGATAGCTAATATCAATCGATACCATCAGAACAATCGATTGTATTTATTAATCTGGCGGTAATAGGCTAAGTAGGATAATAAAAAGGTCGGCCGGGCCAGACTCCCACCGCAAACGGCCATAGGAGAAATATCATGTCGCAGTCGAACGGATCCAAATGCCCTTTTTCGGGCGGCATTATTGCGCAAACAACATTTACCGGGCAGGCCAATGACGAGTGGTGGCCGAATCAGCTGAACCTGAACATTCTGCATCAGCGCTCTTCGCTGTCCAATCCCATGGGAGAGTATTTCGATTACGCCGAGGAGTTCAAGACTCTCGATCTCGATGCCGTTGTTGCGGACCTGCATGCGCTCATGACGGATTCGCAGAGCTGGTGGCCGGCTGATTTCGGGCACTATGGGCCGTTCTTCATCCGCATGGCGTGGCACTCTGCCGGTACGTACCGCATTTATGACGGACGCGGCGGCGGCGGACGTGGTTCGCAGCGCTTTGCGCCGCTGAATAGCTGGCCTGACAACGTGAGCCTGGATAAGGCGCGCAGGCTGCTCTGGCCCATCAAGCAGAAGTACGGCCGCAAGCTCTCCTGGGCCGACCTGCTGATCCTCACCGGCAACGTGGCGCTGGACTCGATGGGCTTCAAGACATTCGGGTTCGCAGGCGGACGCGAGGATATATGGGAGCCGGAGATTGACGTGGACTGGGGTCCGGAACGGACGTGGCTGGGCGATGAGCGCTACAAGGGCGATCGCCAGCTTGATAATCCGCTGGGCGCGGTGCAGATGGGCTTGATTTACGTGAACCCCGAGGGCCCGAACGGCAATCCCGATCCCGTGGCTTCAGCGCGCGACATTCGCGAGACCTTTGCCCGCATGGCCATGAACGATGAAGAGACCGTGGCGCTGATTGCCGGCGGCCATACCTTTGGCAAGACTCATGGCGCGGCGCCGGCCGACAACGTGGGCCTTGAGCCGGAGGCCGCGTCGATTGAGTCGCAGGGCCTGGGCTGGGCGAACAAGTTCGGCACCGGCGTTGGCAAGGACGCGATCACCAGCGGTCTTGAAGTGATCTGGACCTCCACGCCGACCAAGTGGAACAGCGATTTCTTTGACAACCTCTTCAGCTACGAGTGGGAGTTGACCAAGAGTCCCGCGGGCGCCAACCAGTGGCAGCCGAAGGGCAACGTCGATCTCACAGACATGGTGCCGGATCCCTTTGACCCATCGAAGAAGCGCCTGCCAACCATGCTGACCACGGATCTTGCGCTGCGTTTTGATCCTGAGTACGAGAAGATCTCACGCCGCTTCAAAGAGAATCCGCATGAGTTTGCCGAGGCTTTTGCAAAGGCATGGTTCAAGCTGACGCATCGCGACATGGGTCCTCGCTCGCGCTACCTGGGCAAGCTGACTCCGGAAGAAGTGTTGATCTGGCAGGACCCGATTCCCGTGGTGGATCATGAACTGGTCAACGACGAAGATTTCGAGGCGCTGAAAGAGAAGGTGCTGAATTCCGGGCTATCCATCTCCCAGCTTGTCAGTACGGCATGGGCTTCCGCATCCACCTTCCGTGGCGGCGACAAGCGCGGCGGCGCAAATGGCGCGCGCGTTCGCCTGGTTCCGCAGAAGGACTGGGAAGTGAACCAGCCTGTGGAACTGGCGAAGGTTCTCGGCGTTCTGGAAGGCATTCAGAAGGAGTTTCACGAGACGCACGCAGGCACGAGCAAGAAAATCTCCATTGCTGACCTGATTGTGCTGGCGGGTACAGCGGCCATTGAGGCTGCCGCGGAGAAGGCCGGCTACGAAATAGAGCTGCCCTTTGCGCCGGGACGCACCGATGCTTCGCAGGATCAGACCGACGTGGCTTCGTTCGCGCCGCTTGAGCCGAAGGCTGACGGGTTCCGCAATTACATCGTCAAGGGCGGCGAAAAATATGCTGCCAATCTGCTCATCGACAAGGCGCAGTTGCTGACGTTGACTGCTCCCGAGATGACGGTATTGATTGGCGGCCTGCGCGTGCTGGGCGTCAACTACGGCAAGACCGACTACGGCGTCTTCACCAAGAACCCTGGGACTTTGACCAACGACTTCTTCGTCAACCTGCTCGACATGAACACCAAGTGGCAGACGTCCGCAACCGAGGGCGTGCTGGAAGGCCATGATCGTTCAACCGGCGAACTGAAGTGGAAGGCTACTGTGGCGGACCTTGTTTTCGGTTCGAACTCACAGCTTCGCGCTCTGGCCGAGGTTTACGGATCGAGCGATTCCCAGGAGAAGTTTATTGAGGACTTTTCCGCAGCGTGGACCAAGGTGATGGATCTGGATCGCTTTGATCTGGCTCCGGAAGACTTTGAGCATGAGGCAGAGGACGAGCCTGTGGCTGCGCAGTAAGCTGGTAGTAAGACAACATGAGGGCCGGAACGCGAAGAGCGCTCCGGCCCTTTCTTTTCGTATAGATTTTCTGGCGCAGCATCTATCATGAATATTGCATCAATAATCGATAATTGCATCAAAATGGAAATTGATGAATAATCGATGCATGGCAGCTGCTTCATCCAGAACGCGCACCACGATCACGCTCGACAGCGATGCATACGAAATTGCATCCCACTATGCCAAGGCCAATGACATGAGTCTCGGCAAGGCATTGAGCAACTTGACTCGCGAAGCTGTGTCCATGCCCAGGCGCTCACCCGTTATTCGAGTCATGAAGGACGGTTTGCCGTCTCTTCCATCCCGCGGTATACGGATCACTTCAGAATTGGTGAAGAGCATTCTGGAGGAAGAGTTTGAGTAAGGGCGGCTACCTTCTCGATGTCAATCTTCTGTTCGCATTGCTCAGTCCGGATCATATTCATTACAAGCTCGCGCGGAAATGGCTGGTCTCCACGGAGCAGTCGTGGGGAACCTGCGCTTTTAGCGAGGCTGGCTATATGCGGTTAGCGACGCACTCCCGTGCAGGCGGTCACTCATTCGAAGTGGCTGAGATGGCGCTGCGATCGCTGATCCAGCATCCGCGATTCCGGTTCTGGCCAATCACGAAGGGATGGTCTGCCATGAGTACCAAGCTCTCAAGCCGCGTATACGGCCATCAACAGATTACGGATGTCTATCTTCTCGGGCTTGCCATTCAAGAAAATGGCACCTTGGCCACGCTCGACAAGGGAATTCGCCACCTGGCCGGCGAACAGTACGCGAAGCATGTGCTGATTCTTGAATAGCTATTCATGGCCGCTGCGCAAATGAAGAAAAGCGTAGTGTCTCAGATTTGATTATTAAAAGCATCTCTCAGGGGCTAAAGGCCGGAGGTTTTGTAGCTTTTTCGGCACGGCTCAACAGGTTGCGGAAAAAGGCAGGCTTGGTGAACAAACATTCGCAGGGCCTAAAGGCCAGACTCATTTTGCGATAGTTACGGCACGAGTAAACTTGTGCCATGTTACAAAGCGTGTCCGATTTGAGTTTTTCCGCAAGCTGTAAAGTCGTGCCCTGTTACAAAGCAATTGCAAACTGAGACATTGCCCAGAAAAGACTTGTCTTTTCTGGTTTTGCTCCAGCGTGATACAACTGCCGCATGGCAAAGGGGAAAAGCGTCGTGACCGAGGCGAAGTCCGCCGGGAACGGCACAGCAGAGCCGGGCCACATCAATCTTCGTATGCTGGCCGAGCACCTTGGCCTTTCGCAGACCACCGTCTCGCTGGTGCTGAATAACTCGCCGTCAGCGCGGTCGATTCCCGATGAGACCCGCGAGCGCGTCCGCAAGGCCGCGCGTGAGCTGAACTACCGGCCGAATTATTTTGCGCGTTCGCTGCGCCAGAGCCGCTCCATGAGCGTGGGAGTGCTGGCTCCCGATCTTAGCGAAGGCTACTTTACCCGCGTTATGAGCGGCGTGGTGGCGGAACTGACCGCCGCGCATTATTTTTACTTCACTGCCTGCCATGACTGGAACAAGGAGTTGATCGAGCAGTATCCGCGCATGCTGGTGGAGCGCGCCGTGGACGGCTTTCTGCTGCTCAACACGCCGGCGGAAGCCATTCAGGTTCCCGTGCCAGTGGTCGCTATCTCGGCGCACTCGTCGGGGCAGAATATCACTAACATTGTTCTCGATCACGAATCCGCCGCCAAGCAGGCACTGACGCATCTGTACGAACTGGGGCATCGCGACATCGCTTTCATGCGCGGCCCTCGCGCCATTCCGGATTCGGAGTTCCGCTGGGAGAGTATTCAGAAGGTGGCGCGCGTCATGGGGCTGAAAATCGATCCAGCGCATGTGGTTCGCATGGATGCCGAGGGGTGGTCAATGAAGGCGGGTCAACACACGATGGCGCCGGAGATCGGCTACCGGCCCATGAAGGCGCTGCTTGAAAGAAGCCGCGACTTTACCGCCATCTTCTGCTTTAACGACATTGCTGCGATCGGAGCTATTCGCGCGCTCAAAGATGCGGGTTTGGGAGTGCCGGAAGATGTCTCCGTGGTGGGCTTCGACGATATTCAGTCGGCGGCATTTTCGACGCCATCGCTGACTACGGTGCGCCAGCCGCTTACGGAGATGGGACGGCGCGGCGCACAGTTGCTGCTTGAGCGCATTGCGCATAAGGACCGGGAGCACGCCGTGGAGATTATCATGGCTCCAGAGCTCATTGTGCGCGAGTCCACGGGAGCCGCGAAGAAGTAATCTCTTCGCAGCGTCTTATCCGCAGTAGTTCTGGAACCAGCGGCTGATGTACACCTGCGCGTGCGCCTCGCCGCAATAATGCCGCGCGCCAGGAGACGTCGCTGCATCGTTCGACCAGCGGTACACCGTCAGATGCGAGCTGTTGCAGTCGATAATCACCCATCGGACAGGGTTATCGCTCTCGGTGCCGCAGATGTCACATCGGAATATCGTATCGATCATTCGGATAAACCTCCACGGCGCGGATAAGCCTCCACGGCGGATGGATTTCTGATTTCTCGCCCTACTCTAACATCTGCAGGTTCAGCGGTGATGCAATCATGCAATCGAGGCAGCGGATTCCTTCCAGCGCGCGCTTGAGTGCCGATGGCTTGCATGGCTCCACAGTCACGACGAAGGGCAGGCCGTGAGCCGGGTAGCCGGCTTTTTGCGCAATGGCGCGAATGTTGATCCGCTCGCGGGCCAGCCCCGCGGTGATCTCAGCCACAATGCCGGGGCGGTCATTGACCAGAAAGCGAATATAGTGCGCTGTCTCAAGCTCCCCGGCGATATGCGCCTTCTCCGTGGGAAGCTGCACGCGCCGCGATCCGGCAGCGAGCGAAAGCAGGTCGCTGACGACGGCCACTGCCGTGGGATGGCCGCCCGCTCCGTGGCCTGAGAAGACTACGTCGCCGCCGTACTTGCCGCTCAGCACAACCATGTTCTCTGTTCCGCGCGACCAGGCCAGAGGAGAGCGCAGACCAACGAGAGTGGGCCCGACGCTGGCAGCCAATATGCCGTTTGCCTTGTCCGCGCGCGCAATCTGGCGGATGGTGCAGCCAAGCTCGCGCGCATAGGCGAAGTCGATGGCTGAGACCTCTGTGATGGCTGAGGGAACAATCTGCTCCGGATCGACCTCCACACGCAAGGCCAGCCGCATCAGGATGGACAGCTTGGCGCGAGCATCAAAACCGCCCACGTCTTCTGTCGGGTCGGCTTCTGCATAGCCTTTGGCCTGTGCGTCTTTCAACACGTCTGCGTACTCCGCGCCTTCTTCCATTTTGCTCAGGATGAAGTTGCATGTGCCGTTCAGAATGCCTTCCACGCGCTCAATGCTGTCGCCTGCCAGCCCCTGCTCAATGCCGGGAATGACGGGGACGCCGCCTGCAACAGCGGCTCCGTACTTGAGGTGCCCACCCTTTGCCGCGGCCAGCCGTTCAAGCTCCGCACCATGAAAGGCGATGAGCTTTTTATTGGCTGTCACAACGGACTTGCCTGCTTCGAGAGCCTTGCGCACCCACGCGCCTGCCGGGTCAAGGCCACCTGCCAGCTCCACGATCACATCGGCATCGGAAGCCAGCACAGCCTCGGCATCTTCGCTCCACGTCACGCTCTCCGGCACCCATGCCGCTTTTTTGCGCGCCACGTTGCGATTGAAGACATGCGTCAACTGAAGCTGCCGCGGCTGAGACTCCGCAAGGATGCGCGCCACGGAGCTGCCAACGGTTCCGAAACCGAAGATGGCAATGCGGAGAGGCCGTGTGGATTCGGCAGGGAGAGGCGTAGCGGAAAGGACTTCAGTCACTGCGGATTCCTTGGATGCGAAGGTATGGAATGCTATGCGACGATGATACCTGAGTCCTTGTGTGTCTTCAGTCAATTTGCTCGCCGTGCCCATAGGCGCGTAGTAATATGAGAGAACCGATGCGCCGCGCACTCTCCATACTGCTCGTAACGATCTTTGGCTTTGCGTCCTTTGCGCCGCTGGTCCAGAGCAGTCATGTGTCGCGCCTGCCTATATGCTGCAGGCGAAGCGGAGCGCATCATTGTGCATCTATGGGCGAGATGCCGGAGGATGCTGCGGCCCGGATTGTTGCGGCAAGCTCCGCGACAAACTCTGGATATGCGGCAACCATCGGCGCGCCCTCGCATTGTCCTCTTTATCCCGGCGCGCTCCACGCCACGCTCACATCGTTTTTTGCGCCTGCGCCACAGCATGTTGTTCCTGCCGCGTCGCAGATCGCTGAGCGCATCTACGCTTTCTCCGCTGTTTACCTGAATTCTTCTTGCTTTGGCGCACACGCCGTGCGCGGACCTCCCGCTGCTGTTCTCGCCTGACACAAGAAAAACAACGAGAACTGTACAGAACATCTGGGAGACTTTTCACTTATGCGAGCTCTTGGCCTGCTCGCCGCTGCATTCATTTGCGCGGCTATTCCTGCTTTTGCTTCCGTCTTTGCCGTGGTGCGCGGCGTAGTGCATGACTCACAGCACAGACCTGTCGCCGGCGCTGCGATCACGCTGCACGCTACAAGCTCAGACTTCGCACTGCACGCCGTTTCCGGGCAGGATGGCGCATTCACGCTGCCGCAAGCGCCCATTGGCGTCTATCGGCTTGAGGTGGCGGCTCCAGGCTTCGCAACGTGGAGCGAGCCGGTCACGCTTGCTTCCGGAACCAATCCCGCCGTGCATGTTGAACTGGCTGTTCATGCGGCGACAGAGAGCGTGGTGGTGCAGGGAAGCGCGGACTCCGCCGCGGACACAGCGACGCCTGCCACGCTCATCACGCACGCCCAGATTGACGAGACCCCCGGCGCGAGCCGCACGCTGAGCATGGCCATGATTACCGAGTACGTGCCGGGCGCCTACATGACGCATGACATGCTGCACATGCGCGGCGGCCACCAGACGAGCTGGCTCATTGATGGCGTGGCGATTCCGAACACCAAGATTGCCTCCAACGTTGGCCCGCAGATCGATCCCGGCGATATCGATTCACTTGAAACACAGCGCGGCAGTTACTCCGCCGACGTGGGCGACCGTACCTACGGCGTCTTCAACGTGCTGCCACGCAATGGGTTCGAGCGCAATCGCGAGGCTGAAGCGCTTGTCTCCGGCGGCAATCTGGGCAGCGGGGAAGCGCAGCTTTCCTTTGGCGATCACTCCGATAAGACCGCGTGGTACGTCAGCGGAACAGGCTCGCGAGCGAACTACGGCCTGGCCACGCCTGTGTCGCAGATTCTGCATGATTCTTCAAACTCGCAGAGCGGCCTGGTCTCGGTGATTCGCAATCAAACAACGAAAGACCAGCTTCGTATTGACGGCCAGTACCGGCAGGATTTTTTTCAGATTCCCTACGACCCCAATCCGGACGACTATGAATGCGTGTCCAACTACTACTGCTCCTCGGGGCTGCGTGACGGGCAAACGGAACGCGACACTTTCGCGATCGCAAACTGGGTGCATACCATCTCGCCGAAGGCGCTCTTCAGCCTCGCACCCTTCTATCACTTCAACCAGGCGAACTACGATTCTCCTTTGACGGATACTCCCGCTGCGACAACGTGGCATCAGACCTCGAATTACGCAGGCGGGCAGGGCGATGCGCATGCGGAGGCCGGGCCGAATGTCTTCTCCGGCGGGTTCTACAGTTTCTATCAGGCGGAGAACGATCTCTTCGGTGTGACAGACAATGCAGCCACGCCTTCCACCGTTTTTCCTAACACTTCCTCGCAAGCTAACGCCGGTTTGGTGGAGTTTTATGTTGCTGACCATCTGCGCCTTGGCAAGTATGTCACGCTGCTCGGTGGTGAGCGGTTTTCCATTTACCGCGCCGGCCTGAACGAGACGGCTATATACCCGCGCATTGGAGCGACCATCATGGTGCCGCGCCTGAACTGGGTCTTTCGCGGTTTCTACGGACACTTCTTTCAGCCCGCGCCGGTGCAGACGGTCTCAAGCTCCGTGCTGAACTATGCGGGCACTCTGCCCAGCGGCCAAAATACCTTTACTCCGCTGCCTTCCGAGCGCGATGAGGAGCATCAGTTCGGCGTGCAGATTCCGTTGCGCGGATGGATTCTCGATATCGATACCTTCAAGAACCGCGTCAACAACTTTCTCGATCACGCAAACCTCGGCGAGTCGAATATGTATTTCCCGATTGCCGTGAATGGCGCACTGGTCCGAGCGTGGGAGATGACGCTGCGCTCGCCGGCGACGACGCGCTGGGGGCAGTTCCACCTGACCTATTCCAACCAGATTGCCGAGCAGCGGGGCAATATCATCGGCGGATTCACCTGCACGCTGCCTAACGATCCCGCCTGCGACCTCGGCCCTAATTACATCCCCGTAGACCACGACCAGCGGCAAACGCTCAACGCAGGCTTCACGGCGCAGTTACCGCTCAAGACGTGGTTTTCAAGCAATGTCTATTACGGATCAGGTTTCTCGAATGGCCTCGCCGGTTCTGGCCAGGGGCCGTATCAGGGTCCGTATCTGCCGGTACACACAACCTTCGATGTGTCTGCGGGCCACAGCTTTGGCGAGCGCTGGAGGGCGGCAGTGAATGTTGTCAACGTGACGAATCATCGCGTGCTGCTCGACAACTCCATCACCATCGGCGGCTTTCACTATAACGATCCGCGCATGATCTCCGCGGAGCTGCGTTACCGCTTTCACTTTTGAAGGGTGGAACTAAGCGGACTCGACGGCAAAGAGGCCGGGGAGCACCGCTCCGGCGTTGCCTTCCACAATTGTGTCGAAGGCATCTGCGTTCAGCGGGCGCTCCGGGCCAATGTAGATGGTCTTTGCGCCGGCTTCACGTGCCCAGTGAACAAAGTTTGCCGCAGGATAGACAGAACCCGATGTGCCGATAACGAACATCAGCGTGGAGCGGTTCATCTCTTGCTGAATGCGGCGCATCTCCAGCGGCATCTCACCGAAGAAGACGATGTGCGGACGCAGCCGCGCTCCGCAGACGCAATGGCCGACTTCGCTCAGACTTGCATATACGGCGCGGTCTTCGATTGGAGGGGCACCGCAATCTTCTGTGCAGCGGGATTTCGCCAGCTCACCATGCATGTGCACCAGCCGATGAGAACCGGCGCGCTCATGCAGGTCATCCACATTTTGCGTGCCGAGAAAGAATCGCTCTTCTCCCTGTGAATTGAGTTGGGCTTCGAGTTCCGCAAGAGCTTTGTGCGCCGCGTTCGGTTCAGCTTTGGCGCAATCGGCGCGGCGCCTGGAATAAAACTCCCACACCAGCGCGGGATTTTCTTCCAGAGCCTCCGGCGTGCATATCTCTTCCACGCGATGTCCGGCCCACAGCCCATCCGATGCGCGAAAGGTCGGCAAGCCGCTCTCCGCGCTGATGCCTGCGCCGGTGAGGACAAAGACGCGGTCGTTCGATTGTATGGAAATCGCAGGCATACTGTGTCTTTCCGATCCCTGATCTCTGATCCCTGCCTTCAAGGTTCCAGCAGAATTTTGCCCGTTGTCTTGCGGCTCTCCATGTCGGCATGCGCTTTTGGCGCATCTTCCAGTGAATACAGATGCTCCATGCGTACCTTCAACTCGCCGTTTGCGGCCCACTTCAGCACATCGCCCGCCCGCCACTCCAGCTCTTCGCACGTGGCGATGTAATGCCACAGCGTGGGCCGCGTGAGAAACAGCGATCCCTTGGTGCTGAGCTGTATCAAATCGAATGGCGGCACCGCGCCGCTCGATCCGCCAAAGAGCGCAAGCATTCCGCGCGGACGCAGGCAGTTCAAGCTGCCTTCAAATGTCGTTTTGCCCACGGAGTCGTAAACCACATCCACACCGCGCCCACCGGTGATGCGCTTAAGCTCTTCGACGAAGTCTTTTTCTGTATAGAGAATTACTTCCGAAGCGCCCGCCTCGCGAGAAACTGCAGCTTTTTCCGCAGTGGAGACAGTCGTAATGACCCTTGCCCCGATGCGTACAGCCATCTGCGTAAGCAGCAACCCTGTTCCGCCAGCACCGGCATGAATCAGTGCCGTCTCACCGGCTTTCAGCGGCCACGTGGAATGGGCCAGGTAATGCGCCGTCATGCCCTGCAGCATCACTGACGCGGCCTGTTCCGGCGACAGTGCTTCCGGCACCTTCACAAGCTGCGCGGCGGGGACCAGCGCGTATTCCGCATAGCTGCCCATCACGGAAACCGAGACGACGGCCTCTCCCACAGCAAAGCCCGATACGCCGGGACCAAGCTCTTCAATGACTCCCGCAGCCTCACTGCCCGGCGTCATGGGCAGAGTGGCCTTGTATTGCCCACGGCGAAAGTAGGCTTCAATGAAGTTAACGCCGATGGCCTCAATGCGGAGAAGCACCTGCCCAGGACCGGGCTGTGGAATCGGCAGCTCCGCAAGCTCCAGCATCTCCGGCCCACCCGTTGCACGAATCTGAATGGCTTTCATATAAGGCCAAGGATGCAACGGCGGGGTGGGAAGATGCAAGAGGCGCGATCACAGGCTGGCTTTTTCGGCAATGCCGCGAGCAACGAAGCAAAGCCGGGCAAAAACGCGCGCTTGAAAAAGATCATCCGTACCGGCATCGCTGAAAATCTCAGGCAATTCACGAACGAGGAGGATGTAGGTACGCATCATTTCCGGTACCCCTGGTTGCGGGCCTGGAAGCACAAATGCATTACAGAGTTCGCGCATTATGCCCTTCACTGTACCACCATGAATATTGGGGTCAGTTCCTTTGAGGTCGCTAAGGGATTTGTCCACCCTGCGGTTTCGCGATTCAAAGACAAACCAGGTATGCTGGCCCGGATTCATTCTCTCCCACGTAACAGTCATGCCCAGTTCAAAGGGCATGTTGAAGCGTGGGGTTGAACAAGGAGGGTTACGGTCAATCTCAACCCGCGAGAGATCGTGAATCGAATATCGACAGCTTTTGATGAGATCACGATTCGATTAAGCCGGCTTTCGCCTCCGGGTATGCCAAGGGTAGCTCGCGGTTCAAGGCCAAGCTGCGTAAGGCCGACGATGTATGCAAGATACAAGCGGCGAAAACGGAAGTCGTACGGGATATTAAGAAAGACCGAGTTGGGTTTAGGTGGTGAAATGGGCAAGTTAGCGCAACCTTAGCGCGCGGATTTGAGGGCTGCGCTCTTTGACTTTTGCGTGCGGGCCACAACAGACTTGCGCTGACTGGTCACACTCGGTTTTGTAGTGCGATTGACGATTCGAAGTAGAGATTTCTGTTCCTTCTTGCTCAAACCAAGATCCTTGCCGAACTCTTCCAGAGTCGGAATGGGAGCCGTAATAGTGACTGAATGCGCCATGTTTTTATTGTATTGGCAATGTCAAGTATTCATTCACGGTTTTTAGCAGTTCGCGCACCTTCAGCAGACCAGTTTGGTGCGGTTCAGCTTGATGCCGTCCAGCCGGCCCAGCAGCGTCACCGCAATGCGCTCGGGATCGAAGAGCTGCTGCCCCATGCGCTGCACCTGCTCGGCCTGCACGGCTTCCACGCGCGCAATAATCTCGTCGCTTGAGAAGAAGTGCCCGAAATAAATCTCCTGCCGCGCCAGGTTTGCCATGCGGGAGTTGGAGCTTTCAAGGCCCATCAGGATATTGCCTTTGAGCTGGTCCTTGGCGCGCGTCAGCTCTTCCGCGCTCAGCGGCTCCTGTTTCAGCTTGGCAAACTCCGCCATGATCAGGTCGATGCACTCCAGCGCCTTGCCCGCAGAAGTTCCGGCATAGACGCAAAACGCGCCTGTATCGCGATAAGGCGTCATGTCGGAGTAAACCGAGTAAGCCATGCCGCGCTCTTCGCGGATGGTCTGGAAGAGCCGCGAGCTCATGCCGCCGCCGAGCACCGTATTCAGAATCAGCGTGGCGAAGCGGCTCTCATCCGCCACAGGCGGCGAAGGCACACCGAGACAGATCTGCACCTGCTCCAGCGACTTCTTGTTCTTGAGCAGAATACGCGCGCCCGATAGCGGCGCGGGCAACTCCGTCAGCGGCTGGCCGGGATGCAGTCCCGCAAACTTGTCCGTGATTGCCTGCACAAACTCATCGTGATGCAGATTACCTGCCGCGGAGAAGACCATGTTTCCTGCATGGAAGCGGCCGAAGTGATAGTCCAGCAACCGTTGCTGGTCGAGACGAGCCACAGTGGCTGTGGTGCCCAGGATCGGTTTGCCGAGCGGATGATCTTTCCAGAAGTTCTGCGTGAACAGCTCGTGGACAAGGATGTCCGGGTTATCCTCGTCAATCTTGATCTCTTCAAGAATCACGCCGCGTTCGCGCTCAATGTCGCTCGAAGCGAAGACCGGATTCAACACCAGGTCCGAGAGCACATCGAGCGCAATCGGCACATGGTCGGCCAGCGATTTTACGTTGAAGCAGATCATTTCCTTGCCGGTAAAGGCATCCAGATTGCCGCCGATCGAGTCCATCTCGCGCGCAATGTGCTGCGCGGAGCGGCTGCGGGTGCCTTTAAAAACCATGTGTTCCACAAAGTGCGAGATCCCGTTGATCTCAGCTTCTTCGGCTCGGGAGCCGGATTTGATCCAAACTCCCATTGCTACGGAGCGCAGATGCTCCATGCGTTCAGTGAGAACAATCAATCCATTCGGGAGTACGGTGCGGCGAAGATTACGTTCAATCATCATGTCGTACCTTTATTCTAAAAGACAGGGGGAGCAAAGGGGCCGATTGGGCGTAAGTTGCTGAGTATCGGCTATTTGGATGGGCTGTGGACGAAAAAGAAGCCAAATTCGTGCAAATATCCAGGGAGGGAACGGCGCCAAAGCCGCTTTTTGGATTAGACGCGGCTGGGCTGGCAGAAGTCATGGCTACTGCCGGCGAACCTGCGTGGCGCAGCCGTCAACTGGCGGAAGCCATGTATCGCCAGCGGCTTACGGAACTGGATGCGATTACCACATTCCCCAAAGCTCTCCGCGACAAGCTCAGCGGCGAAGGGTTTTCCATTGCCCGCCCGCGCATTGCGCAGGTTTTCAAGTCAGTGGACGGCACCGAGCGCTACCTTGTGGAGACTTCCAGAGGCGATACCGTGGAGACGGTCTGGATGCCCGAGGGCGACGGCGGCGAGGCCGGCGACGGCTCGGAGGCTGGAGAAGCGGGCCCAGATTCCAAAAGCCGGTCATGGGACCGCGCTACCATCTGCGTTTCCAGCCAGGTGGGCTGTGCCGTCAATTGCCAGTTCTGCCTTACGGCCAAGCTGGGCCTGCAGCGCAATCTCACGGCTGGAGAGATCGCCGGGCAGGTCATCAGCGTGCTCGATCGCCACACCGTAGAGCTGGGCCGCGACCGCATCAATCTTGTCTTCATGGGCATGGGCGAGCCATTTCTGAACTACGAAAGCTTCATGGGCGCAGTGAAACTACTGGTTGAAGAAACTGGCCTAAGCTCGCAGAGGATGACGGTTTCCACTTCCGGCATTGTGCCGGGGATCGAACGCTTCGCGCAGGAGCCGGATGCGGTTCGTCCCAAACTGGCTATCAGTCTGAACGCGCCCAACGACGAAGTGCGCAGCGAGATCATGCCTGTGAATCGCAAATGGCCCATTGAGGCTGTTGTGGATGCCGTGCGCCAGGTGCGGTTGAGGCCACGAGAGCGTGTGACCTTTGAGTATGTTCTGCTTGGTGGTGTTACCGATCGCCCGCAAGACGCTCGCGAAGTCGCACGCCTGGTTCGCCGCACCGGTCTTGCAGCGAAAGTCAATCTGATCGCCTGGAATCCCGGTCCCGGAATTCCGTATCAAATGCCGCGCGAGGGCGCTGTTGAATCATTCAAAAATGCACTTGCCGCTGAAGGCATTACGGCTTACCTGCGCCGTCCGCGCGGGCGGGACATCTATGCGGCCTGCGGACAACTGAAGCGGACGGTGGAAGGGTAGACCGCGCGTTTAAGCCGCACGGTCAATCACTTCAAGTACGGTGCCTTCCCGTTTTTGAAGATAAGCAATGATTGCAAAGAGATTTTTAGCCTGCGGATTTCCAGAGGCGCTGAACATGCGCATGAGCGTCTTGGGTGAGTGTCCGAGGTCTTTGCCGAGCTGGACGAAGCCGACCGTGAATTTGATGTATTTGCGAAGGACTGACTTTCCGGTTTCAACGTCGCCGGTGAACATGCAGTTGATAGCTTCGCGAATGAGGGCGCGGCGAAACTTCGGCTTCTGTAGGCACTCGCGGATAGTGTCGTCGAATGGTACGGTCAGGGCTTGCTTCACTTTGCCTCCTGCTTGCGCTTCTTGTATTCCTGCCAGAGAGCGCGCCGTCAAATTTCCTGTCGCAGCGTTGCGGCGCGTCCCAGCGCCAGCAGCGCGCCGGTCACACGCGATGCGGCGTGGCGCACAAAGTTCTCTTCGGTGGCGAAGTCTCCGGCAATGCACTTTACGCCGAGCGCCTCAACACGCTCAATATCCGCCTCAATGGGAAAAGCGCCTTCTGCCGCGTAGCGGGCCAGCGTCTCCGGCGTGAACGGGCTCACATTCACCAGCGCATAGTCAAAGATAGAAGCGCGTGTGTGCTCGTAGATGCGCTCGATGTGCTGCGAAGCCGTAAGGCCCAGGCTCTCATTGGCCTGCGTCATCAGGTTGCACACAAAGACACGCAGACCGCGCGCCGATGCCAGCGCCGTTGGAATCCCCTGCACCAGCAGGTTGGTGATGAGCGAAGTATAGAGCGATCCCGGCCCCACCGTAATCAGGTCCGCATGAGTAATCGCTTCGAGCGTCTCCGGCAACGCTGCAGCGTCGGGCGGTTCAAGCATCAGCTCTTCAATGCGTCGTTTACTCGCCGTGATATTTGTTTCGCCGCGCACCAGAGAGCCGTCGTCCATGCGCGCAATCAGCGTCGCATTCGCCGTTGTGACGGGATAAATCTTGCCGCGCGTTGCAAGAATCTTCGATGCCAACTGAATCGCCAGGCCAAAGTCGCCGGTGATGTCCGTCAGCGCGGCCACAAAGAGATTTCCGAAGCTATGGCCTTCCAGGCTCGTCCCTGAGCGGAAGCGGTAATCAAAGAGTTTCGCGAGCAGGTCGTGCTCTTCGCTCAGCGCCACCATGCAGTTGCGCAGGTCGCCCGGCGGAAGCATGTTGAAGTCTTTGCGGAGCCGCCCCGAGGAGCCGCCATCGTCCGTGACCGTCACCACGGCGGCCAGGTCCGAGATCTGTCCCGGCTCGCTTGTGCCCGGCGCAGTCACATGGCTGCAAAGGCCGCGCAGCAGCGTGGACAAGCCTGTGCCTCCGCCAATGGCAACTACGCGCAGCGCGCGCGTGGCGGCGGAGGGAATCTCTTCAACAGCGGAAACTGCTGGCAAAAGGTTCTCCCAAAAGTTTCTTCAGGGATTTGCCGCGATCCCTACTGCTCAGGATACAGCAGCTCGGTAAAGCGTGGATCGTCCGCCATAGCCTGAAAATCGTTATCCGTCCGGGCCTGCAGGCGGTTGCGCGGATTCAAGCGGATCGCCTTCTCCAGCGCTGTCAGACACTCTTCCGGATGATTCGTGATGCACTCCAGCAACGCCAGCCCATACCAGGCATAGTCCGCCTTCGGCACATCGCCCAGCACGCCCTGAAAGTGCTCCCGCGCGTCCTCGTACAGCCCGTTGTTCAGTTGCAGCACGGCATAGTTGTACCGTTCTTCCGCCGATTGGAAGGTAATCCGCGTATGCTCCAACTGCCGGCGGCAGGTGGCAATGTACATGCGGATTCGCTCCGTAATCTCAAGCGGAGCACCAGGCAGCAGCTTTTCCAGCGCTGCCAGAGCCTTCTCGTATTTGCCCTGCTGCACCAACTGCACCGCAGCCTGATAGTGCTGATAGGCTGCGCTGTTCGCGGCTGTTTTCGCCGGGTGCGATTTTGCAGGCTCCGAGGAAGTTTTCTTGCGGCTTGCTACCACATTTCTAGCCTGTTGCGTCATTCGTTTTATCCGATTCGAGAGGCACTCCAGCCGCGAGCCGAGTATTCGGATGCGGCATAAAGGCGTGCACGCCTGGTTGTCCTTTGCTCAGCCACTCTTTATACGCAGAATGCCGTAACGAGTCAAGGCAGGTACTCTGCGCCTTCAATATACCTGAGTACGTTATACGCGCCTGGTGTAAATCGCAGGATTGAGGCTGGGATCGTTATACATCTTCAGTTGCCGGTAAAGTTTAAAGCGCCGCGTTCCTGCCATGGTCTCCTTCCACAGGGCATCCAGGCACAAGGCCAGATCCGCCCGCTGCTCTTCCAGAATCATAAGCCGAGCCAGATTGCGCTCCACATGACCATTCGGCGCATCCGCGCGCTCAGACTCTTCGCGCGTGTGATAGATCTTCAGCGCCAGAATCGAAAGCCGGTCGATCATCAGTCCCGGAGATTCCGAATTCAGCGGCGCATTCTCCGCGGGCAGCTCCTGCCCGACAAGAACTTCCAGCAGAAATGCATCGATCTGCTCGGACAGATCGTTGCGCTTCTGATTCGTCGTATCGATGCGCCGCTTTACATCGGCAATCTGCTCGTCCGTAGCGCCTGGCGTGCGCGCCTCGTCCTCCGTATGCCATAGATCGAAGTTCGCGCGATGCTGATCTCCGATGAGCTGCCCGATTTTGTCTCCCAGCGACAAAGCCGCGTCCGGCGCGATATGCCAGATCGCGATCAGCTCGTCCTGCATAGCAATCACTTGCGTTACGGAAAAATTCAACTCTTCATCCTGCTTCTTGATTTGGTAGTGTCTCAGTTTAAAGAAACCGCCTCAGGGGCTAAAGCCCAATTTCATTTTTATGGCCGTTTCGGCACGACTCAAGTCGTGCCCTGTTACAAAGCAATCCAAATTGAGACACCGCCCTTGGTTTTGATCAGATTTTGAATTGCATCTTCTATGGTAGAACTATCTCACCTGTGGGTCGATGCCTGGTGAGGGTTCAATGAACGATAACGCGGAGCGGATTCTCTGTATCTCGACATACGAAAAGGGGCAGGACTTTCTGCGCCAGTGTTCCGATATGGGTGTCAAGGCGACTCTGCTCACGCTCGAAAAGCATCGCAATGGCGACTGGCCGCACGAAGCTCTTGAAGACCTGGCCACCATGTCTGAAGGGCAGACTAAAGAGCAGGTCACCAATACCGTTTGCTGGATGGCGCGCGGACGCAACTTCGACCGCATCGTCGCTCTCGACGAATTCGATCAGGAGCTTGCCGCGCATCTCCGGGAACATATGCAAATTGCCGGCATGGGCATCACACTGGCCAATGCCTTTCGCGACAAGCTCGCCATGCGCACCCGCGCCCGCGAGGCCGGCTTCCTGGTCCCGGAATTTACCCGCGTCATCAATTACGACGACCTGCGCGGCTACATGGCTACCGTTCCGGCGCCGTGGCTGCTCAAGCCCCGCGCCAACGCCTCCGCCCTCGGCATCCGCAAAATTACGGAAGAGGAACAGCTCTGGCGTGCGCTCGACGAACTCGGCGACGAGCAGAGCCGCTACGTTCTCGAGCGCTTTGTTCCCGGCGAGATATTTCACGTCGATTCCATCGTCAGCGAGCGTCAGATCGTCTTTGCCGCCGCGCACAAGTACGGCAAGCCGCCCATGCAGGTGATGCATGAGGGCGGTGTCTTTACCACGCGTACGGTAGACCGGGCCAGCAGCGACTGGCGGCAGTTGACTGAGCTCAACGCGCGTCTGGTGCCCGCACTCGGCATGGTGCGCGGCGTCACGCACGGCGAATACATCAAAGCGCATGCCGATGGGCGCTTCTATTTTCTTGAGGTCGCAGCACGCGTCGGCGGAGCCTTTATTGCCGACCTCGTCGCGAATGCCACAGGCGTCAATCTCTGGCGCGAGTGGGCGCGTATCGAAATCGAACACCTTCGAAGCAACCCATACCGCCCTCCAGCGCATTATGCTGAGTATGCGGGTAGTGTGCTCTGCCTTGCGCAGACCGCACATCCCGATACAAGCGCTTTTAATGCGCCAGAGATTGTTCATCGTATCAAAAAGCATCACCACGCCGGGCTCATCGTACGTTCGCAGGAGCCTGATCGCGTGGAAGAACTAGTTGACACATATAGCGCAGAGTTCGCGCGTTTATTTCTGGCATCCATGCCAGCCCCAGAAAAACCCACAGCATAGTTGTGTTTGCCTGAATCAACAGGGGGCACATCTTACGCGCCAAACGGACTGCAAAAAGTCCAATCACAACGGCGTTTTTACGCCGATAAGTAAATTACGGCCGCAGGCTAATCCTTCGCTTATGCCGGCGCGTGTGTAGGTTTTTGTACTTTTAAATCACGGTGTAGATTGCGGGCGTCGGAATTCCATGCCTCAAAATTCCCGCGCCCATGGAGACTGTGCATGAAATTTCCCCGCCTTGCACTCTTGCTTATGCTCTGGTGCGTAATACTACTTGCCTTTTCGTGCAGCGGAATAACGTTCGCACAGGACACTCCACAGCCGTCCCAGCCCGTGCCCCCGCAAAAGCCTTCGCCTGACAATCCTCCGCCGCCTGTGCCTCAGCCCGCACAGGATAATCCCGCACCGCAGCAACAGGCTGCTCCTGACAGCAGTTCGCAGACCAGTGCTCCCGCTCCCGGCGTGCCGGCGGATCGAAACCCCTATCCGGCGCCCGCTCCAAATCCGCCTCCGCTCATGCGCGGTGAAAAGTATCGCGCGCCATGGGAAGGCGAGGTTCACTGGGGACCGCTTTCGCGCGTCGGCATCGGCGCCGATATTTCACCGCTTGGCATCGGCATCAAGAGCGCGGTCATCTTGACGCGAACCATCGACGCGCGCGTGATGGGAAACTTTCTCAGCTTCACCACTCCTGATTTCGATATAGACGGAACCAAAGCCACAGGAACCCTCCATCTCGCCTCGCTGCAGGCCGCGGTCGATTTCTATCCTCATAACAGCATCTGGCGGCTCAGTGCCGGCGCGCTGCTCTGGAACGGAAATCAGATCAGCGCAAAGGGAGATGAGCAGCCGGGAACCAGCTTCACGCTGGACGGCCAGACGTACTATTCCTCCACGACGAATCCGGTAAGCGGCAGCGGCGTCGTCGGCCTTCACGGCAACGAACCGGCTTTCACAGCCAGCTTCGGTTTCGGACGCTTTGTTCCGCGTTCTAACCGCCATTGGTCCTTCCCAACGGAGTTCGGCATCGTCTTCATGGGCGTACCCACGCTCAAAATCAATGTCTCCGGAACAGCTTGCCTCACCGTCACGGAAACCGCAGCCACCTGCAGCGACGTAAGTGAAACCACCAACCCGGTCGGCGCAGCCTTCAACCAGTCTCTTCAATCCGCGGAGGCCCGCTGGCGTCGATCTCTCGGTGACGTGACCTTCTATCCCATCTTTTCCTACGGCGTGATGTACAGCTTCACTGTCCGAAACAAATAAACCAGGCAGATAGCAGGATGCCCCCGCGCGGATAAAATTGTCGCGGGGGCAAGAATGTCGAATAGCTGGCAATACCCGCACCGGCGCTGGAATCCGCTTCGCAAATCCTGGGTCATGGTTTCCCCGCATCGCACGCAGCGGCCCTGGCAGGGCGAAGTTGCGGAAAAGACGCTTCCCGCCGCAATTCATCACGATCCGCAATGCTATCTCTGCCCCAGGAATTCGCGTGCCGGCGGAGCCGTGAACCCTGACTACAAAAGTGTCTTCGCATTTGTAAACGATTACGCCGCACTGCTTCCTGAACTGCCATCCGTTGAAGCGCCGTCGGCTACAGATCCGCTGCTTATTGGCGAAGCCGCGCGCGGCCTTTGCAAGGTTCTCTGCTTCCATCCCGATCACAGCCTGACTCTCGCCCGCATGACCCGCGAAGAGATTCGTCCGGTCATCGACGGCTGGACGCAGCAATATGAAGAACTCGCCTCGCTGGACTGGATTCAGTACGTTCAGGTTTTTGAAAATCGCGGAGCCATGATGGGAGCCAGCAACCCGCATCCGCATGGCCAGATCTGGGCTACAGGTTTTGTGCCCGATGAACCGGCGCTTGAAATCGAGGCGCAGCGCGAGCATCTCCATAAAACAGGCAAATGCCTGCTCTGCCAGTATGTCGAGGCCGAGCGCGCCGCAGGCGAACGCATTCTCTTTGAGAACGATCACTTCCTTGCGCTTATGCCCTGGTGGGCTGTCTGGCCGTTTGAGGTCATGATCCTCAGCCGCCGCCACCTGGGCGCGCTGCCGGAGCTGACCTCAGACGAACGCGATGCGCTGGCCGACATACTCAAGCGCATGACCACGCGCTACGACAATCTCTTCGAGACGCTCTTCCCCTACACCATGGGCCTGCATCAGTCGCCCACAGACGGTCAAAACCACCCCGAGTGGCACTTCCACATTCACTTTTATCCGCCACTGCTGCGCTCCGCCACGGTGCGTAAATTCATGGTGGGTTTTGAAATGCTGGGAATGCCGCAACGCGACATCACCCCCGAGGCCGCCGCCGACCGGCTGCGCAACTGCTCGGAAGTCCATTTTTGGCCAAGAGAATAAGGCCGAGACAATAAGCGGGAAGGGAAGAGATGTCCCACGGCCATCCGGAGCGCCATCCATGTCGGCTGACACGCAGAGCGTGCGGTCGCTTTGATGAGAAATCCCTGTGTGATTTTGTGGGATTGGGCTGAATGCTGTGGTGAGCTCGCTGGGAATCGAACCCAGGACCCACGCATTAAAAGTGCGTTGCTCTACCGACTGAGCTACGAGCTCGTTATACTACGATTATTTCTAAACTAACACAGGATGCGCTTGGTTCTCACCCCGGCTGCCCGCTTTGACTCGCTTACGCACATCGGTTGCGAATTGGGAAAAATCATTTCGATTCCTTGAGAATTGAAGCTCAATTTCCCCCAAAAGTGTCATGATCGTAACCATGCCTTGGTAATTGATGGGTTAACATTGTGGAAATACAATTACAAATTAGAGAAGCCTTTGGACCGCGCAAGACTCGCGGCTCAGGCGCGCCGCATGAAAGTCAAAGTGTGCGCATGCCGCGCGTGACAGCAGAGCTGCACGATAACTTCATTCAGCGCCGGCCTATGACGCCGGATGCGCGAATGTAGTTTGGGGGGAAATGTGGGAGCCGAACCGCTCGTTGTATTTGATCAGACTCCGAATGATGTAGCGGCACTTTATTCCTGGGCCAATCTTCAAGGCGCCAAATACAGAGACTTTTCCGCCAGCCGCGCTCAGGTCAGGGAGCAGGCTCGCCAGCGCGTGCAGGAGGCGATGGAGGCTGAACGCAGCCGCGTCCAGGAAGCCTCGCCGACCGATACCGCTCTGACTCGTATTGAAACGGAAGGCGTGATTGAAACCGTTCGTGAGCTGCCTACTCCGCGCCGGATTGCGGAGCCTGCCGGACACGCGCCCGCTCCTGAAATCCTGATCGACCATCCGGTTCCATTGCGGCCCATTTCACAGGCCGCCGATGCACCCGCTCTTATCGCAGTTACCGCTCCGCAGCTCACGCCGCGTCCGCTCAGCCAATCTTCGGCTCCATACGTTGCGCTGAGCGTAATTGAGGAGCCCATTCAGGCACCGGCCCCCGCTGTGCGGAAGCCGGATTCGCAGGCCTCTTCAGCGGCTGTCGTCCCGCCCGCGGCTGAGTCCATCTCCGCCCGCTGGTTCGCACTCAACAGCATCTTTCCCGCCAACGTCCCCACTCCGGCGCAGGCGCGCAGCCGTGTTCCCGCCGTGGCGGTCTTTTCGCTTGCAGGCGGCGTTGGCAAATCGAGCATCGTCGCCGCCCTCGGTCGCGCTCTCTCGGCAAATGGCGAGAACGTTCTGCTCGTCGATACGGCCGCCTTCGGCATGCTGCCATTCTTTTACGGCGCAAAGGATCAGCGCTCCGACGTGCTGCGCACCTTCGTGGCTCCGCATGCGGACGGAGGCGCTCGCGTTGAAGTTCTTACCCTCGATATCGATCGCTTCGGCCCCGAAGGCAATACGCCCGAGCCCTTTACGAAGGAGATTCTGCGTCACGCAAACGGTGCCAGCCGCATCCTGATCGATCTTGCCACGGCCTCGAATATGATCGTGCGCCGCATCCTGCGGATGGCTCCGCTTGTCCTCATTCCGGTCCTGCCGGATGTAGGTTCCGTGGTCAGCATTGGCGCGATTGAGCAGTTCTTTCAGCGCAACACCAGCGGCACAGGCCAGGCCATTCAGCCGTATTATCTTCTCAACCAGTTTGACGAAGATCGGCGTCTTCACCGCGATGTGCGAGAGATTTTGCGCAACCGCCTCGGCGACAGGCTGCTGCCGTTCGCGCTGCGCAGCTCCGCTCTGGTTGGCGAGGCGCTGGCTGAGGGAATGACAGTGATGGATTACGCGCCCGGTTCGCCCGTCGCGGAAGATTACACGCAACTGGCCGGGTGGGTCAGGAGCCTCGCAGCGTCCTTCGCGGGCGCGGTGCGCGGCGCGCGTTGGAGCGAGCAATGAGCGTCACCCGTTTCTGGCAGAACATAGGCCGCGGCGATAACTTTTTTACCGGAGCGCTCAGGCTGGCCTTCCTGGCCATTACCGCGCTCATCTTTTATTTCTTCGCCGTGCTTCCGCTCACCTGGCCGCAGCAGGTGGTCTGCGGGCTGCTGTTTCTGTTGATCGGCATTGCGGTGGCGCGCAGCTCGGATTCCTATATCGTCACACTCACGCTGATGATGATGTCGATCTTCTGTACCTTTCGCTACGGGTACTGGCGGCTTTCCACCATGGCGGAGTTCTTTCGCGACCCCTCCAACAAATGGGGAGTGATCGATGTCCTCTTCATGTTCCTGCTTCTCTCGGCCGAGATATACGCCTTCATCGTCATGGGGCTCGGCTACTTTCAAACCATCTGGCCGCTGCGCCGCGCCCCGGTGGCGCTGCCGGATGAGGAGAACGAGTGGCCGCACATCGATGTGCTGGTGCCCACATACAATGAGCCGCTGGAGGTTGTGCGCTACACGGTTCTCGGCGCGCTGAATCTGGATTGGCCGGCGGACAAGCTGCATGTCTATCTGCTCGATGACGGCCGCCGCAAGGAGTTCGAAGAGTTCGCCCGCGAGGCCGGCGTAGGCTACAAGATTCGCGACAATAACAAGCATGCGAAGGCCGGCAACATCAACACCGCGCTCAAGAGCCTCGACTCACCGTACGTGGCCATCTTTGACTGCGACCACGTGCCCACGCGCAGTTTTCTGCAGATGACCGTCGGCTGGTTTCTAAGCGATCCCAAACTGGCCATGCTGCAGACGCCGCATCACTTCTATTCGCCCGATCCCTTTGAGCGCAATCTTGAGCAGTTCCGCATCATTCCTAACGAGGGTGAGCTCTTTTACGGCATCGTGCAGGATGGTAACGATTTCTGGAACGCCACCTTCTTCTGCGGCTCCTGTGCTGTGCTGCGCCGCACCGCGCTCGATGAGATTGGCGGCATCGCCGTAGAAACCGTCACCGAAGACGCGCATACCTCGCTGCGCATGCAGATGAACGGCTGGAACACGGCCTATATCAACATTCCGCAGGCCGCCGGTCTTGCCACGGAGCGGCTCTCGGCCCATGTGGGACAGCGCATCCGCTGGGCGCGCGGCATGATCCAGATTCTCCGCACCGACAATCCACTCTTCGCGCGCGGGCTAAAATTTCCGCAGCGGCTCTGCTACTTCAACGCCATGCTGCACTTTCTCTATGCCGCGCCGCGCCTCATCTTCCTCACCGCGCCGCTGGCCTATCTGCTGCTCAACCGCAGCAATCTGCCCGGCTACTGGGCCGCCATTCTGGCTTATGCCGTGCCGCATCTGGTCATGGCCAATCTCACCAATTCGCGCATCCAGGGCGAGCATCGCCATTCCTTCTGGAACGAGATCTACGAAACAGTGCTTTCGCCCTATATTCTGATACCCACCATCCTGGCGCTCTTCAATCCGAAACTGGGCAAGTTCAACGTAACTGCCAAGGGCGGCGTGGTGGAAGAAACGTACTTCGACAAGCGCATCGCATGGCCCTTCCTGGTGCTTCTGGCGCTCAATTTCCTTGGCCTGCTGGTCGCCATTCCGCGCTATTTCATCTGGGACGCGCAGCATCCCGGCACGGTCATCATGAACTCCATCTGGTGCGTGCTCAACATCGTCATTCTCGGAGTTACCACTGCGGTAGCGCGCGAGCTCAAGCAGCATCGCTCAGCCGTGCGCATCGACCTCAAGGTGCCCGTCGTGGTGCGCATGCCGGATGGACGCCTGATCGCAGGCCAGACCGCCGATATGTCCTCCGGCGGATTGAGTATCCACATGCAGGAGCCGGTGAGCCTCGACCCTGAGACGCCCATCCACGTAATCTTTCCCGTGCCCTCCACGGCAAATGAGTTGAGCGCAGCAGTCATCCATGCCGATGCCGCAACGATACGTGCCCGTTTCGATGCAGTTACCATTCCCGAACAGGAGCTTCTGACCACCGTGCTTTACACGCGCGCCGATTCATGGCTCGGCTGGGGCGAGGCGCGCGAGCGCGACGACATCGGCCGCAGCTTCCTGCGTATTCTTCACATCTCCATGCGTGGCCTCGTCACTGCCTTCAGGGGTCTCTTTGCGGGTACGGAAAAGCGCGCGGGACGTCTTCCCGCCGTTACCTCGCTGCTTCTCTTCGCGCTTGCCATTTCGACACTTGCCGTCTCGCATCGCGCCGCCGCGCAGGCAGAAGGGCAGCAGGCGTATCTCGGCTCACAGGAGCGCGATCAGATCCGGCAGCAGCCCGTGCCAGCCGGCCAGTTCCGCGATACATTCAGCCTCAACGATACCGGCACGCCGCCCATCGAGCTGCACGGCATCGACACCAACCATACCGTCTACTTCACGCTGCCGCAGACGCATGTGCCTCGCACGGCAAAGATTCACGTCTTCTATATCTTCTCTCCCAGCCTTCTCTCGCAGCTCAGCCACATTCGCGTCTCCATCAACGGGACCATGTTTGCTGCCATTGAGCCCAGGCAGCAGGGCAACGGCTCGGCCAGCGAGAACGTCGAGCAGGTCTTCGATATTCCCACAGAGCTGCTGGTACACAACAACGCGCTGAACTTTCAGTTCATCGGGCACTACGCCATGACCTGCGAAGATCCGGCCAACACCACGCTCTGGGCCAAGATTCATCGCGGCACATACCTTGACATTCAGGGCGACATGCTCCCGCTCAATGACGATTTGAAGCAGCTGCCGATGCCGTTTCTCGATCCCGCAGTGGTGCAGCCGCTGAGCCTGCCGGTCGTCTTTCCTGTTTCTCCCTTGCCCAAGGCGATTCAGGCAGCGGGCATTGCCACCAGCTACTTCGGCATGATCTCAGAGAACCGTCCGGTGCGTTTTCCCGTACACATCGGAGCCATTCCCAAAGGCGACGTCATCCTCATCGCAAACGACCCAGGCAATATGCCTGCGGGCCTGAATCTGCCGGAGGTCCATTCGCCGCTGGTGGCCATGCGAACCAATCCGAACGATCCGTATGGCAAGGTTCTCGTGATCGCCGGCTCTGACGACGATGAACTGATCCGTGCCGCGCAATCCATCGCCATGCGCAGCGGAGTGCTCAACGGCCCGACTGTCTCGATCGACGATCTCATACTGCCCGGCAAGCAGCTTGCGGATAGAGCGCCGCGCTGGGCGCAGACCGATCAGACGGTCTCGCTCTGGGATTATTCAACTGCCGAATCCATGCAGGGCGACGGATCCGCGCCGCGCGATGTTTACTTTCGTCTTGCGCCGGACATCTTCTATTCCGAGCGGCCCAACGCCATTCTTCGCCTCGCCTATCGCTACAACTCCATTCCCATCGGCCCCATTTCGAGTCTCCAGATACGCATCAACAATGCGTTTCTGGGCTCGGTGCCGCTGGTGCCAGGCGATCAGACGGCACGCACTACAAAGATCGATGTGCCGGTGCCGGTAGTGAACCTGCGCCCGTTCTCTAACTCGCTCTCGTTTGATTTCACCTTCCAGTTGCTCAAGAGCAACAACTGCAGGGATACCACGCCCATCAGCATGCAGGGCGCCATCCTGCGCGATTCCTACCTCGACATGCGCGGCTATCCGCACTATGCGCCCATGCCGAATCTGGAGATCTTCGCCAACGCCGGTTTCCCCTTCACGCGCTTCGCGGATCTGAACAACACCACGGTCGTTCTGCCGCCGCAGCCCACGGAGCAGGAGATCGAGATGTTCGTCACGCTCATGGGCCACTGGGGCCGCCAGACCGGCTATCCCGGTCTTCGCGTCACCGTCGCGGGCCCGGACAGCCTCGCATCAGGCGCAAAGAGCGATTTCCTCGTCATCGGCACGGGCGACGATCAACCCGCCTTCGACAAGCTCTCGCGGTATCTGCCTGTCTCCCTCGCCAATGGAAAGGTGCAGGTACACGATACGCAGGGCTTCCTTGCGCCGCTGCATCGCGCCTGGTGGAAGCAATCGGCCGCTCAGACAGAATCCGGCGAGCTGGTGGCCAGCGGCTCGCCCGACGGCATCCTCGAAGGCATCGAGTCTCCCTTCGACTCCGGCAGCAGGAGCATCGTGGCCATCCGTATCAAGGACTCGTCCAACTTTGAGCCCTTTATGTCCACCTTTCTCTACGTGCAGCAGGCCAGCGACATTCAGGGATCGGTCTCATTCCTGCTTGGCACACGCTTTCAGTCCTTCCGCGTCGGCTCCACCGCATATTATGTGGGTGAGTTGCCTCTGTGGACCCGGCTTGAAGTATGGTTCTCCGAGGTGCCCTGGCTGGCCGGGATCATTGTGCTGGTCTTCGCATTCCTTATGGCAATCTGGGTCAGGCAATGGCTGCGTCACCGGGCACGCAGGCGCTTGAATATGATGTAATCCGCAAGGCCAAAGCAGCAAACTTGCACTTGTACTTTCAACGGCATCGAATAAGCTGGAGCTGCAATTCTTTAGCGGAGATTCAGATTGATGAGTGCGTGGTGGACGCGGTTGCGGCTGCGGATTCTCTTGTCTATGCTGCCTTTTCTGATGGCTGCCGACGGCTGCAAATCAGCCGCCGTGCAGGCCTGGCCGCTTTGGGAAAAATACGCGCAACACTTTATCAGCGCCGATGGCCGCGTTATCGATCCCATGCGCGGCGAAATCACGACCTCAGAAGGGCAGAGTTACGCGCTTTTCTTCGCGCTGGTCAATAACGACCACGCGCGCTTTGACCGGCTGCTGAACTGGACGCAGGCAAACCTCGCCGCCGGCGATCTCAGCGCGCATCTCCCCGGCTGGATGTGGGGCAAAGCGCCGGATGGCCAATGGAAGCTCCTGGACAAAGGCCAGGCGGCGGACTCCGACTGCTGGATCGCCTACACGCTTATCGAGGCAGGCCGGCTCTGGAAGAACGAGAGCTATACTCAGCTTGGCCACGCCATGATGCAGCACATCGACAACACTGAAGTCGAGGATATGCCCGGCTTTGGCCTCATGCTCATGCCCGGCGCCAGCGAGAATTTTGTCCGCGGCCAGGATTACACGCTCAATCCAAGCTATCTTCCGCACTTCATGTTCATGCGTTTTGCCGCCGTCGATCCCTCCGGCCCCTGGTCCGCAATCGCCGCAAATGTTCTTAGGCTCCTCAAGCAGAGCGCGCGCAGCGGATACGCCATGGATTTCGTGCAATACGTGCCGGCAAAAGGTTTCAACCCGGTACCCGGTTTGGGTCCGCCGGACCCATCCAAACCCGCGCAGCCCGCCGCCGGCAGCTATGACGCCATCCGCGTTTATCTCTGGGCCGGCATGGAGAACCCCGCTGGAACGGCGCGCTCTGAGTTGCTCGCCGCCGTGCCCTCCATGGCCAGTTATCTTGCTGATCATGGTGCGCCGCCTGAAAAGGTAAGTGACGAAGGCATTCCGATCCTTCAAGATGGACCGATAGGCTTTTCCGCGGCGGTGTTACCGTATCTTCGCGCGCTGCCGCAAATGAGTAAGGCTGCCGCGCAGCAGAAGCAGCGAATCGACGCGCAACTGAACCCGGCCACCGGCCTCTACGGCAAGGACCCGGCGTATTACGATCAGAATCTGATTCTCTTTGCATTTGGATTCGATGAGAGGAAGTTCAGCTTCGGCCCGGAGGGCGAATTAAAGGTACTGTGGACATATTGATGACACTTCGGCGCAATCGAGCAACCGGCCTTCGTCTTCTTTCCGCATGGCTCTGCGTGGTGTGGTTGTTCGCAGTATCTTTCGCAGCGGCGCAGCGCCCCGCTCCGGCCACAGGACCGGAAAAGACGCGCCAGGCGCTCGTCAACAACGCTCACGCTCTTGAAAACCGCGGCCGCCCGGACATGGCCCTGCAGGTCTGGCAACAGGTCCTCTTCTCCGATGCAAAGAACGCGGAAGCCCTGGCAGGCGAGGCCCGCGACTATAAGCTCCTCGGCAAAACCGATGAGGCCAATGCCGCACTCGACCGCCTCCGCGCCGCCTACCCCAACGATCCCAATATCGCCAAAATCCAGGCGCTCTCCAGCGTCCGCGCGCAGAGCGATCAGCTTCGCCAGGCCGGCGATCTCGCCCGGGCAGGCAAGAACGATGAGTCCATGCGCGCCTATCGCGCCATCTACGGCGACCGTCCGCCGGACGGCGACATTGCTCTGGCCTACTATCAAACCCTCTACGGCGCCACCGGCGGCAAGCAGCCGGCCATTGCCGGCGTGCGCGGCCTCATGCAGCGCAATCCCGGCGATCCCCGCTACGCCATCGCTCTGGGCAAAATGCTCACCTACGACCCTGGAACCCGCTCCGAAGGCGTCCGCATTCTCATGGGCCGTCAGGCCGATCCCGATGCCTCGGAAGCGCTCCGCCAGGCGCTCGTCTGGGAGTCAGCCGATCCCAACTCCGCCGGTCAGCTGCGTGATTACCTCAAAACGCATCCGAATGACACCGAACTCGCCGCCAGGCTCAAGGAGAACGAGCAGAAGCTGGCTCAGATGAACTCCGGCATCGCCCGCACGCCCGGGGAGCGCGCCGCCTTCGCCGCTCTCAACGCCAAAAAACTGCCGGAAGCCGAGCAGCGCTTCACCGCCCTGATCCAGAAGGATTCCAAAAACGGCCGCGCCGCTGCCGGCATGGGCTTCCTGCGCATGCAGCAGAACAACTTCGGTGGCGCCGTCAGCTACCTCACGCAGGCCGAGCAGAGCGGCTTCCGCGACAAGTCCGTTACCGACGCCCTCGCCACATCGCGCTTCTGGTTCACCATGGGTGAGGCCTCACAAGCCGTGGACGAAAATCAGCCCGAGCTAGCCGCTTCCAAATACAAGCAGGCCCTCGCCATGCGCGCCAACAGTCCCGAGGCCCTCAACGGCCTCGCCGGCCTCTATATGAAAGAGGAGCAGTTCGCGCAGGCCGCCGAAGTCTACTCCAGCCTGCTCAAGGCACAGCCCAAAAACCTGGCCGGTAACGCCGATGCCTGGCGCGGGCTCTTTCTCTCTTATGCCCGCGACGGTCAGAACGATAATGCTCTCTCCCTCGCCGGCCAGTTTCCACCAGCTATAAAAGCCTCGCTTGACCGCGACCCCGACTACCTCCGCACCCTTGCCGCGCTTTATAACGCTTCAGGCCGTCCCGCCGACGCCGAACGCGTCCTGGCCCAGGCTCTCTCGCTGCCATTCCCCGCACAGGGCGCAGATCTCAAGGCTGACACCCGTTTGCAGTACGCCGGCATCCTCATGGAGGCCAAACGCTACAGCCAGGCCGCCACTCTCTATACACAGATTCTTCAGGACGACGCCACCAACCTCTCCGCATGGATGGGCCTTGTCAGCGCGCATCACACCATGGGGCAGGATGAGACCGCCATCGCCGACGTGGAGAAGATGCCGCCCACCATCTACGAGCAGGCGCTCAACGACTCCAACTTCCTCTCCTTGCTGAGCGGTATTTACCAGCAGGCCGGCCGCAATGACATCGCGCAGCAGCTCATCGAGCGTGCCAGCAAGCTCCAGGCCGTCTCCGGCCAGCCGCTCAGCATCCAGATGCAACTGCAACTCGCCGCCATCTACCTGCAGCGCAACAATACCGATCAGGCCTACGGCATCTACCGCCAAATCCTTCTTGCCCACCCGGATCGCGCCGAAGCATGGAAGGGCCTCATCGCCGCGCTGCAGCAGACCAATCACACCAATGAGGCTCTCCAGCAGATCGCCTACATTCCTCCCGCCGTGCGCGCGCAGCTTGAGCTGGACCCGCAGTTCGTGCAGAGCGAAGCCAGTCTTTACGCCACCGCCGGGGACGCCGTTCGCGCCACCCAGGCCATGAACCGCCTCGCCGCCTACTACGCAAAGCTCGGCCAGTCCATGCCCGTCGATCTCGCCATCCAGAACGCCTGGGTCCTTTACAACACCAAGAACGAGCGCGCTCTTTACCCCGCGCTCATGCGCCTCGGCGGCCGCGCAGACCTCACCGTCGCACAGCGCGAGCAGGTGCAAACCATCTGGGCCAGTTGGAGCGTTCAGCGCGCGGGAACCGCCTTTGACGCCGGAAACAACGAGCGCGCCATCGAAATTCTGGAAGCCGCATCCGCCGCCTTCCCGGACAACATCGGCGTCAAGCGCGTCCTCGCCGGAGGCTATCTCCGTATCGGAGAAGCCAAAGCTTCGCTCGCCATCTTCAAATCCCTGCCCAACGACGCCGCCAGCGCCGCCGACTTCCAGGGAGCCATCTCCGCCGCTCTCGCTGCCAGTGATAAATCCCAGGCAGAAGCATGGCTGCGTCAGGCCCTTGAGCGTTATCCCAACGACTACCGCGTTCTCGGCGCAGCAGCCCGCTTTGAGCAGGCTCGCGGCGATAACCAGCGTGCCGCCGACTACTGGCGCGCCGCTCTCGCCTCACTTCCACCCGGCTCGCCCACGGATCGCCTTGCCCACGAGCTGGCCTATCCCGATGCCGACACCAAGCCCCGCAAGGCTGCTACGGCCACCGATCTCGCCCGCCTGCTCAATCCCGACGACGAGCCATTCGCCAGAACCATCCAGCTTCCGCCGCTGCCCTCGTATGGCCCCGATCCCTACCTCGGCAAAGCCCCAGTCGTGCTTCCCGATTCGGCGTATCAGGCTTCCGTGCCGCTGGTGACGCAGATCCCGGCTCCCGCCGCACCCGCGCAAACCCAGCCCTCGGCATCTGCGCCCGATACAACGCAGCCAGCCACCAAACGCCATCACAAATCCGCCAGCTCCTCGCTGCCTGCGCCTTCCACGTATCAGGGGCAGTCAAACCCGCCATCCGGCCAGACGCTCGGCACATACGCTCCGTCATCTCCAGCCCCAGTCCAGACCGTGCCTCAATCCGCGCAGCCGCTCCTCACTCCAGCGCCCGTCCTGCCACCCCCAACCGCCCCGCAGCAGCAGCTTTATCTCCCCGGCCAGTCCGCGCCGCCAAATCAGCAGCCCACCGCGCCGCTCATTCCGCAGAACCCGCAAGCCATGGGCCCCACTCCGCGCGACTACGATCTCCAGACCGGCCTCAAGCTCTCCAGTTCCGAAGAGCAGGCAGCCGAGCGGCTGAGGATGCCGCAGACTACCTCCGTGTCCCAGATGGACGCGCTGATCGAATCGCCCATCCGCCCCCTCGAAAACGCTCCGCTCACGCTTCCTTCCATGCCGCTACCCGCGCCTCCCGTCACGCAGGATGCAGTAGCCACCAGCTCCGCATCCATGGAGCCCGTCCAGTACGCGCCGTCGGCAAAGGATGCGGCCACCGGCGCATACTCCGCCCCGCAACAGACTCAAAATCAGACTCAGAAGCCCACTCCCGCAACCGCAGAGCCGGCCCAGCAACCTGCGCCCCCCGCCGTCTCAAAGAAGAAAAAGCCCGCGAAAGCAGCGACTGAGGCCACACCTCCCGCGCAAACCGTTCCCACGCTCGCCACCGTACCGGCTGAAGCTCCGCCACAGGTTCCCGCGCCTGCTCCGGCGCAGCAGTCTGCCGAGTCCGGCGTCAGCGATCAAGATCTCCAGCAACAGAATCTTCCGCCGCTCCGTGGCCCCTGGGTGCGTGTCCAGCGCCAGCCCCAGCCCATCGATCCGCGCACGGAAGTCGAAAAGCAGCTCCAGTCGCTCGAAAGCAGTTACTCCGCGTGGCTCGGCGGCACCGGCCTGGTTAACTACCGCAGCGGCAATCTTGGCTACGACCGCCTCACTGCTCTTGAGGCGCCCTTTGAGGCCTCCGTAACCCTTGGCTATCAGAGCCGCCTCACCTTCATCGCCAAGCCGGTCTTCCTCGACTCCGGCCAGGCCAATGGCACTGCCGTCATCCAGGTTCAGGAGTCCACCAACTCCGGCACCACGCTCGTCAACATCCCTGAGCCTCTGGGAACGGACACCAACACCGGCCCCAACGGTACCACCGGCGCCACCGGCACTCCGCCGCCGCAGCAGAACGCATCCGGCATCGCCGGGGAAGTGCAGCTCGCCCTCCCGCATCTCGCCCTCGCCGCCGGCTACTCTCCTTATGGCTTCCTGGTCAGCAACTGGACCGCCCGCGGCCAGTGGAAGCCCGGCGGCGGCCCGTTCACCATTACCGCCACCCGCGACTCGGTTAAGGAAACCCAGCTTTCCTACGGCGGTCTCCGCGACCCCGGCTCTGCTTCGCTGGGTTTTCCCGGCAATATCTGGGGCGCCGTTATGGCCAACCAGGCCAACGTACAGTTCTCCAAGGGCGACGCGCTCTCCGGCTACTACGTCAGCCTCGGCGGCCAATACCTGAACGGCTATCACACGGAATCCAACAGCCGCTTTGACGGCACAGGCGGCGCTTACTGGCGCGTCTGGGCGCTGCCCGAATACGGCACCCTCTCTCTGGGCGCTAACTTCTTCGGCATGCACTACGCGCACAACGAGTCGGCCTATACTTACGGCATGGGCGGCTACTTCAGTCCGCAGTTCTATTTTCTGGCGAACATTCCGTTCGACTGGACCGGTCATTACGGCACTCGCCTGCACTATGAGATCAATGGCGGCGTCGGCATCCAGGCCTTCCAGGAGGATAAGACTCCGCTCTTCCCGCTCGCCGCGCAAAAGCCGCTTGAAGTCTCTCTGAACAACGTGGCGCTGCCGGCTCTTACCACCGTCGGCGCAAACTATAGCTTCCGTGCCACCGTCGCTCACCAACTCGGCTCGCATTGGTTTGTCGGCGGCTTCCTCAGCGCCAACAACACCTCGAACTACAATGCCGTCTCTGCCGGCTTCTCCGTCCACTACCTCTTCCGCGCGCAGTCTCCCACGGCTACATCTCCTACAGGTTTATTCGCAACCGACGGCCTGCGCCCATTCAGCGTGCCTTAGCGGCGGTGTTGGGATCGGATCGGCGCTCTGTTCTTTTTTCGCAAAGATTGTTTGCAGAAAATTACGCTCATCTGTGCCATGATTTTTTTGAACTCAAAAAGGCCCGGTTCGCAAAAGACCGGGCCTTCGTGTTCTCCGCTGCTACTTACCTCTTCAGGGATGGCGCAGTCATTTCCTACACGCTGGCCAGCGCGCATCCGGAGCTGGTGCGGCGGCTGGTGGCGATTGGAATTGACTTGGGACTTTATTCCAATCGCCACGCACCCGCCAGCAGCGGATTGTGGACGGGATGGATTACGCGGGCGCGAGCCCGATGCCGAACTGTTGGTAGAACTCGCCGTTTGGGTATGAGGCGGGCAGCGGCGAGTAAAGGACGTTGCTCCCTTCGCCCGACTCGTCGGCGAAGGATGTAGCTGTGATACTTTCGCCGGCGAAGCATTGGAAGATGCCCTGGCCGGAGGAGAAATCGGTGGTGCGACCGCCGTTCTCGCCGACCATGATGACCTGGTAATTATTGATGGGCGCGAGGTTGCCGGGCACTACAAAGGATCGGATGCCCTGCAGCGTCATTGCCGGCGAGTTGAGAACAGTGCCGTTGGGCTGGGCGACGCTGAAGGAGAAGCCGGTGACAGTACCGGCGGAATCGGTCGTGATTCTGGTGGTGAGCTGCCAGCCGGCGGGCAGGACATTGTTCGATACGGCGACGACGCCCGAGTTGTTGGGCATCGAGCGGGAATCCCAGTTGATGTAGGGGCTGGCCGGGAGATCCTGCTGGCGGAAATCGTTGACCCAGAAAAACAGTTCGTTGGCGGCGATGCGATAGCCGTATTGCTGCCAGACGAAGGGCGCTGCCCCGGACGCCTGCGGAGGGCCGAAGCAGTTGACCTGGAATGAATAGTTCCCGGTGCTGTCGGGGATGATGTCCTCCACGATGGTAATGACGACCGTGGCGCCGGTTACAGAGCCGCCGCTTGGGTTCTTCAGCACATAATTTTGATTGCCTGAAGTGGGTGTGGGCAGGAGAGTCGTGTAGGTATCGGGACCGGTATTTCCGGGGATATCTTTAGACCACGAAGACCATTTGCCGCTGCTGACGGTGAATTCGGAATTGTAGAGACTGACGTCCGAATTCTGGCCTTTGCACATGGCATATAGATTTCCATTGAATTCGGCGATTGCAACGCCTTGACTCGTGTCGCCGGTAATCTGCGTTTGTGCGGACCAACTGGTTCCGTCGAAGGTGGCGTACCAGATGCTTTGGTCGGTGCCTTCGCCTTTCCAGACTGCATAGAGCTTGCCGCTGACGCCAGCTATGGAGGCTCCCACACTTGTTCCGACGCCGGGGATGGTGTTCTGGGCCGACCAACTGGTTCCGTCATAGGTGGCATACCAGAGACGCTGGTCGGTACCTTCGCCCTTCCAGACGGCATACAGCTTGCTGGCGTAAAGCGCCAAGGTCGGTCCTATGCTGCTGCCTACGCCCGGGATTTGCGCGGGGGCAGTCCAGTTTGTGCCGTCGAAGGTGGCGTAGTACACGCTCTGATCGAATACGCTCTTCCACGCGGCAACCAGCTTTGAACCCATTGGACAGAGGGATGGGCCGGTATCGCTGTAAGCGCCGGGGATTTGTTTCTGGGCATCCCAACTGGAGCCGCTGAGCTTTGAATAAAAGACTCTGGGGTCGCTCCATTCTCCCTTCCAGGCGGCATACAGCGATCCATTGTACTCGCCTAAGGCGGGACCGGCGCTGGTATTGCCGGGGATTAACGCCTGGGCACTCCAACTGCCACTGCCGCTCCAGGCGGAATAGAAAATACGATCGTCATCCGGTTCGCCCTTCCAAGCGGCGTAGAGGTGCGAGCCGCTGGCCGTTAACCCTAGCAGAACTCCCATTTCAACCTCCTATGGTGTGGTATCGATTTTTGATTTGAGATTCGAAGCGGGGGAGACTTGAGGCAGTGCTGGAGATGAGGAACTTAGCCGCAAAAACTATATGCGCTTATTTATAAGTTTTTTATAAGGATTTGGATCTCAAAAGCAGATTGATCGCTGAGGCAAGGATTGGAAAAGTCTTTGTCATCGCCGACTCGCTTATCGAAAGCCGCATTTCACAGTCAATCAATGCTCGTGCTTGCCGGGGCGGAGCATCAGGTCCTTGATGGCTTCGCGGGGATTTTTGCCGTGGTCGAGGATGAGTTCCATCTGCTCGGTAATGGGCATTTCTATGCGCTGCTGGCGGGCCAGGCCCAAGGCTGCGCGGGTGGTGTGGACGCCTTCCGCTACTTTGCCGCCGAGTGAGGCGAGGATTTCCGGGAGCTTGCGGCCTTTGCCGAGTTCCACGCCTACGGTGCGGTTGCGGCTGAGGGTTCCGGTGCAGGTGAGGACCAGGTCGCCGAGGCCGGCCAGGCCAGCGAGGGTTTCGCGACGGCCGCCGCAGGAGACGGCGAGGCGCGTCATCTCTGCAATGCCGCGGGTGATGAGCCCGGCCGTGGAGTTTGAGCCGAGGCCCATGCCCGCGGTGATGCCGGCGGCGATGGCGATGACGTTTTTGAGCGCGCCGCCGAGCTCTACGCCGATCAGATCCGCGGAGGTGTAGAGGCGGAGCGATTCCGAGGCGAATTCGCGCTGCACGAGGGATGCGATGGCGTGGTCTTCAAAGGCTACGGTGATGGCTGTGGGCTGGCCTGCTGCGACTTCCTGCGCGAAGCTGGGGCCGCTGAGTGAGCCGACGGGAAGTGTTAGCTCCACTTCAGCGAGTGAGGCGGTGATGACTTGCGATATGCGCAGGAATGAGGCGTTGTCCGTGCTGGCTGCGAGGCCTTTGGTGGCGCTGAGAAGAATGTGGCGGGCGTGCATGTGGCTGCGGAGGCGGCCTATGACGGGGCGAAGGAATTCGCTGGGGATGACGGAGACGAGAATGTCGGCGTATGCGATGGCGGCGTCGTCGCCGGTGACGGCGATTGAGTCTGGCAGACGGATGCCGGGGAGGTATTTACGATTCTCACGCGCGTTGGCGATGGTGCGGGCGGCCTCATGCGAGTGCGACCAGAGTGTGATGGGGCGTCCGTTGCGGGCTAGCGACGATGCGATAGCCGTGCCCCAGGAGCCGGAACCGAGAACTGCGATGCGCGGGGCTATGGGGAGAATTGTCATGGAGAAATGTTATGCGGTTTTGGGCGTGCCGAAGCGATTTTCTGTGCCGCTGAGCAGCCGGCCAATGTTGGCGTGGTGCTTCACAATGATCAGTCCCGACACAATGATTTGGACGGCGACAAAGAAGGCTGGTTTATCGCCATGCACGAAGAACCATGCGAAGATGGGAAAGCTTGCTGCGCCGAGAATGGATGCGAGCGAAACATAGCGGGTGATGGCGACGATGACTGCGAAGACTCCGATGGCCGAGAGCGCTGCCCAGGGCGCGATGACCAGAAAGACGCCGAAGCCTGTGGCCACGCCTTTGCCGCCTTTGAAGCCCAGCCATACGGGAAACATGTGGCCGATGACGGCGCATAGTGCTGCGAGCGCTGCGACATTGCGCGCGGGCCAGTCCGGCAGGAGCCACGCTGCGAGCCATGCGCCGAGTGCCGCGGCAAGCGCGCCCTTGGCTACGTCCAGCATGAAAGTGGCGGCTCCGAGGCCTTTGCCGCCGGAGCGCAGGACATTGGTGGCGCCGATGTTGCCACTGCCGAAGGTGCGGATGTCTTGTTTTTTGAAGACGCGGACCAGCAGATAGCCCACTGGAATGGATCCGAGCAGGTAGGAGAAGGCAATGATGAGCAGGCTTGCAGCGGACATCGAATTGAGTTTAACAGGCACTGAGGGGCACGGGACAAAGGGCGCTAATTACGCTGACTACCCCAAACCGTGCGAACCGTTGACGGTCATAATTGATCACACTTTCAGGCGCCATCCCGCTTAATTTGAAACTTCCATGGGTGACAGAAATGATGAATTTCATTGAGTTTACCGGACGGGAAAATCGGAACGGCACCGTGGACTCAGTTTGTATTATGTGTCAGAAAATCATTGCGACAGGATGGAGCATCGCCGATCTTGTACCCTCAGAGATCGCTCACGTCTGCGATCCTGTGCAGATTATTCCCAGCAAATATCGGCAGACGCAAAGCGTATAAGGCGAAATCTAAAGCACCTGAGCTCGTGACTTTGTCAGGACTTGGGCCTCAGGTATCTCTTTACGTAAGGGTCCCTTGACCTCCATAGAATGGCGCTGGGTAAGCCGCTCGACATTCTGATCGCGCTCGATGACAAGAAGCGTGATTGCCTGGTTTCGGATTTCTCGATCTGTCTCAATGTGGGTCATAAATCTCTCCCACTCCAGTGTGAACGGAAATCTCACGGAGCCGATGTATCGTATTGCTCATCCATGAAGTTCAGATTGGATTGGGACAGTCTGAGTCAGTCATCTTGTTCCACTTGGTCAGACGTAGGGATCTCCAATGACCAATAACGATCCTTCTCTAAGATTCGGATGTCCATCGGTTGGAGATTTTGGTTAGTCAACGCAATTATTACCGGACAAAGGGACAGAAGGAACGATAAAGACAAAGGCAATCGCGACGGTCTACTTGAATTAATTAATCCACCATGAGTTCGCCGGGCATGATGGGGCGGGTGCGCGGCAGTTTGCCGCTCCAGGCTGCGTAGCCTACGGCAGCGAGTGTGGCTGCGTAGATTGCCAGCTTGATGGCGGAGCCCGTTTGTGTGCTGGCGAGAGATGCGGGCATTGCCTTCCAGAGGATGAGCAGCACTGTTTGTGCGATGACGGCGGCCCAGACTGATCCGTAAAAATAGCGGCGTTCTGTGCCTTCGCCTTTTGTGGAGCGGCCTACGCGCGGAAGCAGACCGAGTGCGCCGAGGAGCAGGATGAGGATGCAGAGCGGCAGGTAGGCGTATTGGTAAAGCTGCTTCATGATCCATGTGCCGGTGATGGTGGCATAGATGAGGCCGGCGAGGTTGAGCAGGGCGAAGTTCAGCACGGCGTTCCACGCGAAGGTGTAGCAGACGCGCCGGTAGAGCGGGTTGGGGCGGTCTTCGTCGAAGCGCAGGATGTACGGTTTGGGTTCGCAGCCGGGGGCCTGGCCGAAGATGAGTGCCGTGCCGGTGCCGATAAGAACGATGGCGAGCCAGATGGAGTTGGCGCGGTCAAAGCCGTGCGCGAAGAGGCTGAATGTCAGCGGGCCGGGCGCGAGAAAGAAGACCCAGATCCAGAGAGGCCAATGAAGGACCCGGTAATAACGCTTGTTGCGCGGACGAATCTTGCGTTCATCTGCATACTCCACACGGCCTGTATAACGCATGGGGAAATTCTATCGAAGTGAGGCGCGGGGATGAAAGCCGATCTGCGATGCGAGGCTGTATTCTTGCTTGCGGAGAGGAATTCGAGATGCGTGGGATTGTATTGCGGGGAGCTATTTTTGCGGGGATTTTGGTCGGATGGGCAGGGACAGCTTTGGCGCAGGAACCGCAGCTGGCGTTTACGTGGGATGATCTTCCGGCGCACTCTGCGCTAGCTGCGAATACGACGCGGGTGGAGATTGGACGCAAGATTGTTGCCGCGATGAAGGCTGGTGGTCTGCCGCCTGCGTATGGCTTTGTGAATGGGGTGCAGCTGGAGCATGAGCCGCTCTCTGAGCCGATGCTTCGGGAGTGGCGTGCGGCGGGGTTTCCGCTGGGCAACCATGCTTATACGCACATGAATTTGAATCAGCGGTCTCTGGAGGATTGGGAGGCTGATGTGCTGAAGAATGAGCCGGTGTTGGAGAAGTATGCCGCTGGCTCGGACTGGCACTGGATGCGGTATCCGTATCTGGCCGAAGGCAATACAGCGGAGAAGAGTGCGGGTGCGAGGAAGTTTCTGCTGGCGCATGGGTACAAGGTTGCCGACGTGACGATGAGCTTTGGCGACTACATGTACAACGAGCCGTATGCGCGGTGCGTGGCGAAGAACGATGCGGCATCGATTGCGAAGCTGGAAGAGAGCTATTTGAAGATGGCGGATGCGCAGATCGATTACAGCCGCGCGGCGGCGAAGGCCACGTGGGGGCGCGAGATTCCCTATGTGCTGCTGATGCATGTGGGCGCGATGGATGCGGAGATGCTGCCGCGGTTGATTGATCTCTACAAGAAGCACGGGTTTACTTTTGTGACGCTGCAGGAGGCCGAGAAAGACCCTGCGTATGCGGCGGATCTTGATTTGTCATTGCCGGAGCCGGTGCGTAAGCCGAGCGGGCCGTTGCCTCCTTATCCGCGTGAGGATTTTGATGTGAATGGGGTTTGTAAGTAGGTAGGCTTTGTAGATCGGGGCGTGTAGCTATCCCAGGTCCCAAAGCGGGACCTGGGGCACCCGGCGCATCGTTTGTCCCCTTACCTAAAGATCGAGTTTGCTTAGGGTTTCGCTGAGTAGGTTAAGTGCATCATTCATGCTCATCGATTCGAAGCCCGATGAAATGGCTTCCCGCATTTCTGCGCCTTTGGGGTTAGAACTCCGCAAAAGGATGTGTTTCGCGGTTGGAGTGGTTTCTTGGCGGATTCGTTCAGACTCCTTCATCCTCTCCCGATGGAGAACGGCGGGGTCGCTGTCCGGATCTTGGTACTCCGGGTTGAGAATTTTCTGATCGACCATGAAGGAGAAAAGATGCATCGCCTGAAGTGGGGACATTTCCTGATTAATCGACTCGCCCGTCCGCATACCTTCTCGAACCATGCCGCTTCCCATAAAATGCGGCGACTGAGTAAGTAACGCCATTCTGAGAACCCGAATCTGCAGCGGCGTTGTCTTCGCGTAATCGGGCAATCTCAGGGTTTCCGCCAGCGAGTTCATCAGATCTACCATTTGCGATTCTGTTACTCCCGGGCCTGCCCCGTTCCGATAGGCAGTCTCAGATCTTGCAAGCCGACTCTCGATGACTTGTTCCAGAGGCTCGGGTAGCTTATAGGTGTGAGGAAAGCTGAGCACAACATGAGTAAGCGAGTCGATGGTCGCGGGGTTTGATTTATCTGCCAAACGCGAACTCGACTCCAACATATAATGAGGAGAACGCATAGTATCTCCGTTCGGCACCGGCATGGATGTCTGAATCGGCACGTTAATGGCGACAAAGGGTAACAACGCCATACTGAACCATATAGACTTCACCGTCAACCTCCAAGGCATGAATTAGAGTGGGATCTCAGTAATTGTCCGTCTGGTTTTGTTTTATTGCCCTAAGCGAGACTAATCCGAATTGCGTAATAAAGATCGCGCAATGCCATTTGGATGTCAGGGGGAATTTCGCAGGCGTACCGACACTTATGGGCGGGTGGCTGTAGCGAATCAAAATGTTGTTCCTTTTCTTTCGAGTGGGCATGCCTAGGCTTTGCTGATATCTGCCCCTAGCCCATTACCAAAGTCCAGCGCCCTTCGTAACGCTCCTCATCACTCCGGCCGCAAAAAGCACGTCGCTCCACCCAGGGATGGTTTAGGAGATGTGGACGGTCTCTAGTTGCATGAGGCGGCGGCGGACTAAGTCGAGTGCCTGTTGGGCGGTCCACTCGCGGACGCGGGTACGGGGGCCGCGGAAGGTGCGTTCTAAGACTTCCGTCTTTTGCGCGTCACTGACGGCGATGTAGACGAGGCCGACGGGCTTGGTTTCTGTTGCGCCGGTGGGGCCTGCGATGCCTGTGACGGAGAGACCGATGGTTGCGCCGGTGCGCTTGCGGATGCCTTCAGCGAGTGCGCGCGCGACTTGCTCGCTGACTGCGCCGTGCTGCTCAATGAGTTCCGCGGGAACATCGGCGAAGTGCGTCTTGAGGGCGTTCGAATAGACGACTGCGCCGCCGAGGAATGATCGCGAACTGCCGGGAACTCCAGTGATGCGTTCGGCGACGAGGCCGCCGGTACAGCTTTCTGCTACGGCCAGCGTGGCCTGGCGCAGGCCAAGGTAGTAAAGGACGATCTGCTCCAGGGTTTCGCCGTCAGATGAGTAGAGCCAGTCTTCGAGGAGTTCTTCCAGCTTGCTGGCCAGCTCGTCAACGCGCTGCTGGGCTTGCTCCTGATCTTTTTTGACGCAGTGAAGCTCTAGCTGGATGTCGCCGTTGTGGGCGAGGATGGTGGTTTCGACGTCAGTGTATGTGGTGTACGTTGGCGCAAGAAGCTTGTCGGCCTGCGACTCGGGGATCATGGCCGCCTTGAGCGTGCGCTTGGCGAGATAGCGGACCGGCACCACTTCGCGCAGGCGCGGCATGACTTCGGATTCAAAGAGCGGCTTGCATTCGCTGGGTGGGCCGGGCACGAGCATGATGAGCTTGCGGAAGCCATCATGGGTGATGTCGAGCCATTGGCCGGGTGCGCTGCCGTTGACGTTTGGGATGACCGTTGCGCCTTCGATCACGTCGGCCTGCTTGAGGTTGTTGTCCGGCATGGGCATGCGCCAGGTGGCGGCGCGCGCGGCGAGTGCAGCTACCTGTGTGCCGTCGCGGCGCAGCTTGAGGCTTAGGGTTTCAGCTACGGCTTCGCGGGTGAGATCGTCTTCCGTGGGGCCGAGGCCGCCCATGAGTACGACGATATCCACGCGGCCGAGCGCGGTGCGGAAGGCGTTAACCAGGTCCTTGCGGCGGTCGCCGACGATGGTTTTGAATGCGACGGTTACGCCAAGCTCATTCAGTTTTTCTGTGAGAAAGAGGGAGTTGGTGTCTTGCCGGTGCGGCGTGAGCATCTCAGAGCCAACTGCGATAATTTCCGATCTCATAAAAGCAGCTATTAGCTCCTGGCTATCAGCTTTTAGCTTTGTCGCGGGAGAGCACAATACCTCTTCCGTTCGCGGCTTCTCTGGCGATGTGCTGAACCAGATACAGAGCCAGCAGCTAATTGCTAAAGCTAAAAAAGATTTTGCCCTTCAACACCCAGGTCTACATCATAAACGGCCTGCTGCGTGGCCAGCACGGCTGTGCCTAGCGGGGAAAAGGCAAGACCTACAAGGTTCGCTCCGGAGAGCGCGAGCTGTGCTTCGCCTTTGGCTGTCACGCGCACGATGCCGCGGTGTCCGCGAAGGCATGCGGCAACGTAGATGCTGCCGTCTTGCGCTACGGCGAGCCCCTGCGGACGGCCCAGTCCGCGATACCACTCGCGGGAGTCGCCATGCGGGTCAATCTCGTAGATTGCATCGTTCGATCCCAGCGTGGGGCCGGTTACGTAGAGTGTGCCCGCCGCATTGACGGCGAGATGATAGGCCGCGGCGCTTGGCTCCAGCGTGGCGTGAACGAAGATCTGCTGCTGTGGATTGATCTTGAAGATGGTGCCGCTGCGGTCGCCGACGTAGAGGTTGCCCTCTGCGTCAAAGGCGGCGCCTGTTGCGATGCCCATCCCTTCGGCGTAAACCGTGAACTCGCCCGCTGCATCGACACGATAGACGATTCCCTCGGCGCGCGAGGTGACAAAGAGATCGCCTTCAGGATTAAAGGTCAGGCCGGTGGCGTTCAGGATATCTTTAACAAAGGGCGTTCCGCGACCATCCGCCGGACTGATACGCACGACGGAGACCGGAGTTGACTTGCCACGCTGGCCGGAGATGGTGGCGTAGATCATTCCCGAGCGGCTTACCGCCGGGCTTGTTACCGGATGCAGGCCAGAGATCAGCTCGCGGGCCACGCGCAGCGGAGCCGAATGCGTCGCGCCAGTTTGAGTGCGAACTTCCACCAGCCCCGTTGCGGCGGGATCGGGCACACGGAAGATCAGCCGCGCCGGGCGGCTCAGCAGCACATGCACCGCTTCACCACCGATGAGCACTTCAGGCGGCAGAAAGCCACTAGGACCCAGATTCGCGCCGGTCAGCTCCACATCGCCGCCCGGCAGTGCGGCTGCGGGCAGGATATCGTCGATGCGGGGAGTCTGTGCGTCAGGAGTCTGGGGTACGGATTGGGTGCGTGCGCGTGGCATGATTGCCTCCGGCGGCTCAGATCCAGATGCGAATGAGCGCGCCGATACCCCAAGCATACAACCCTGCGGCCACGTCGTCGAAGACGATTCCCCATCCCTCCGGCAGGCTTTCCAACTGGCGTGCCGGAAAGGGCTTGAGAATGTCGAAGATCCGGAAGAGAACCAGTGCAATCAGCCCATGCTTCCAGTCCAGCGGCGCTCCCAGCAAGGCGACCCACTGTCCGGCCACTTCATCAATGACGACGAAGCCGGGATCTTTGCGTCCGCTCTCCCGTGCGGCGATGGTTGCAGCCGGCACACCCGCCGCAATTGACAGCACAATTCCGGCGCAAAGCATCCAGATCATTGCAGTTGGAGCTGGATGGAGCGCCCATGCCGCGAGCGCCCACAGCAAGAGTGCTGCTACTGAGCCCCAGGTGCCCGGTCCCGGCTTGCCGAGGCCTGCGCCGAAGAAAGTAGCTATGGTCCAGGCCCAGAATGTCTTTTTTGTTGCCGCGGCGCTACTGCTCATCGGAGTCTCGGCTTTGTCCGTCGCGCAGCCCATCCAGGTCTTCGAGCACATCGGGGTCCAGCACCGGCGAACTGATCTTATAAACGCCCATGGCCCACTTGCCCAGGTCGATCTTGCGGCAGCGGTCGCTGCAGAAAGGGAAGTCCTCGTCTTTGGGCTGGACCAGCATTCCACATGAGGGGCAGCGTAGGATTTTGGCGGTTTTTTTTGTTTGAGTCATACGGTATAGGGGATCGCTTCTATTTTACCGGGCAGCTACATCGCAATGACCTGCAGGCCTTGGATGAGACGGAAGTGGCGTATATTGCTTGTGACAATCGCGTAACCGAATTCCAGAGCGGCTGCGCCGATCAGCAGATCCATCGATGGAATGGTAATTCCGCTGGCAGCTTGCATACCATCGATTTTTCCTGCGAGCGTTGCGGTGGATTTTGTGTAGGCAAGAACTTCCACATCCACTAGAAGATCCCGAATGAAGTTTTCCCGCATCGAACGCATTTCAGAAGATTTTGCCCGGTAGATTGCGTGAACAAGCTCTGTGAGGGCAATCGATGAGATTGCCACATGTTGATCGCCGGCTACTGACGAGATTGCTCGTAGCGGCCCAGCGGGAGTTTCCTGCCGGCGCTCCGCTGCAATCACAATGCTCGAATCGAGAGTCAGTCCCATGCCGGCGGGTTGAGCGGCTCACGATGAGCCATGATTGCAGCTTCAATATCGCGCGCGAAATCTTCGTCAATGGTTGCGGTCGATCCGCGCGCTTCAGCTCTTGCAATAGCCTCAGAAAGCAAAATACCGGGGCTTTCAGCGGGCGGATGGATGACAGCTATAGTGCGGTTGTCATCCTCAATCACCACCTCAGTGCCAGTTCGTACGCGAGCCATCACGGCCGCGAAATCGCGCACCGCTTCGGCCTCCGAGATGTGAAACGTCGCCATACGTATGATAATAATCCCAATCTGAAGTTGCTTAAAGCAGTGCCCGGATTTTATGGTGCAGGGCGAATGAGAATCGTGCTTACGGCGCGCCTGTTCTGTGCAGTGATGGTTGTTCTGCTCTTCTTGGCGGCTCATGCCGCCGCGCAGGCGCAGCCGCCATCCGGCGCTGCTGTCCAAAATCCGCAAGGCGATGCCGCGCCTGCCGTTCTGCGGATCACGACGCGCGAAGTGCTCGTCGATGTTGTGGCCACGGATGATCGTAACCATCCCGTGCGCGATCTTTCCGCAAGCGAGATTGAGATTGTGGAAGTAAAGGATGGCGGCCGCAAGGATTCAGTTGCGATGGCGTCATTTCACCCTGCGGATGCCGCGCTTGAGGACGCTCAGCCGGCGCCGCAGTCTGGAGGTTTTCGTGTTTCCTTAGGCGGAGACTGTGCAGCGCGAGCCACGTTTCACTACGAGATTTCTTTTCATCCTGACGAGGATGGATGGCAGAGCGGCTATCACAATATCGAGGTGCGGACGACTCGTAAGGCAGTGAAGCTTTCGTATCACAATCGCTACTATGTGGGCGCGAAAGAAGCGCTGCCTGGCTTGCCTTCGCGCAAGGACCTCGATGCGGCATTGCAGAATGCGGCTTGCTACCATCCTGATGTTCCGGCGTCCATTGGGCTTTCCGTGCAGCCTGTGGCCACTGGAATCAAGGACACATTGCGCTACTTCGTGACGGTGGATGCGGATTCACTGAAGTTCATCTCCGTCTCTTTCGGCAATCAGCGAGTGCAGTTGGATTATGGGGCCTGCGCCTTTAACGCGCAGGGACGACCGACTCGCTACTTCAGCTCGGCAGCAGATCGGATGCTGACTTCATCGGAGTTTGCGCAAGCGACTGTGCATGGCTTTCCGAACCTGCTGGAGTTTCCGCGGATGAAAGACGTTGTGTTGATGCGCATTGCGGTGCGGGACCGTACGACGGGCAATATCGGAACTACTACGATACCGCTTACACAGGCAGCCCCGCTGCGAGAGGCTGAGGTTGACCGTACGCATGATGAACACACCGTGGAAAAAATAGCGATGGGGCAGCTCGATTATGCCCGTATGCGAGCCAATAGCGTCGCCTCCTATCTCGCTCCCTTATCTGGGCCAATTGGTTCGTTCGGTTCTATTCTTCCCAAGCAGAATTCGTTCTGCGGGGATGTTTATGAGCTGCCCAAGGGTACTGGTCAGCTGCCTAATTTCTGGAATCTCAGCTCTGTGGGAAGTCTCTACACTTCATCGCTCGATGTGCCGGAGCAGATTTTTTCAAATACCGGAGGCGTTGCGGGAGTTACGAGCCATGCGGAATGGTTCGGCATTGATTACCACGCGGTTTTCTGGGTGAAGAACGCGGGAGAGTATGAGTTCCATGCGGTAGTGGACGACGGAGTGCGGCTTTATATTGACGACCAGAAGGTCATTGACCTCGATGGTCTGCACTCCGGCGCTGATCGAGGCGGGCGGGTCACTTTAAGCGCGGGCCTGCACACGATCCACGTTCCGTACTTTCAGGGAGAGCCTTACTCGGTTGGGCTTGTGCTCGCCGTCAGGCCGCCTGGCGAGAAAAATTTCCGCATCTTCGATCTGCGGGAATTTGCTGCGCCGGGGGAAACTGCAAAATCACCAGGCGCTGCTCAATGATCAGTGGCGAAGCCAGCCAGCGCTGAAGACTACGCGGCGTCGCGGTAGGGGAGGCCGTTTCTCACAAAGAAATCCACGCAGGCCTGCTGTATCTCTCGCCGCAGCGCGCGCTTTTCCCGCGTCCGGATTTTGTGGCCCTTCTTGATCTCATCCATGGACTTTTCCTCAAGCGGTAGCGGCGTGATGAAAAAGCCGCCTTCGTTGGGCTGAATTCCGCGCTGGAGGAAGAAATCATCGTAGGAGTGCTGGAAAGATGTGGCGTATGTTGCATCGTAGGAAATCTGCTGGATGCCGCTGATGCAGGCCGCCGTATCGATTTCGAATATGTTTCCGATGCCCTGCAGCGTAGCAAACAGTAGCGCTATAGGACCGACATCCCCAAAGCTTTTGGTGGCGTGCGACAGCTCCTGATGGAAGCCTTTAACGCCCTGAAGGCGTGTGATCAGGAAGACGTCCTTTGCCGTGGATTGCACGATCCGGCCGGGGACGATGGAAAACCCCATGACGTAGATAATTTTGTCTCCCATCTCCAGATTCAAGGACAGTTCGCCTTCCGTATCGAAGGGCATCGAGAGGCACATGGTAATGGCCAGGCGAATGCCATTTTCTTCCAGCTCGAAGAGAGCGATCTTGTCCATCAATGTCCAGCGCAGGAGCCAGATAGGGAGCACCGTGCGGAGTCGATCGTAGTGATGGAAGAAGCACTCAGCGCAAGCTGAGATGGGTAAATCGCGCAAGAGATACCGGCAGGTGAGGTGCTTGTAGGGAAGCCTCGGGTAGACCTGAGCTGTCTCGTTGAGCACTGGGTCTGTAAACAGGCCTGCAATTTTTCGTTGCGTAGGAATGCTGATCGCCATACGCGACAAGAGCCCCGCCATCATGCGCGTGGATCGGAGCATCGGCGGATTGCTCAGGGTCTTCAGCGATTTCCAGAGAACACCGAAGCTCTTTGCGATGCTTCCCCCGGTACTGTCACCCGGTTCAATCGGTAAGGCGTAATTCCAAGACATGAGTGATCCTTGACCCTCACAACAGAATTGCCAGCCCTCGGGTCAAAATCGTTGGCTTTGATTTGTTTGAAGCGGTGCGATGAGCACTTGACCCTCACGCAGGAGTTAAATACTTAGTGATTCTTACCCTGCTGAAAGCTCAGCGCCATACCAAAAAAGTTATAAGGAATATATAAAGCAGTAATCAAAATTTAGTTACTTTTGCGCGTTCCCGCGGCCGATTTTGGAAATCCAATTCGGCCTTATTGTTTCCGATGCTTCTTTTGGCTTAAGAGTTTGCTGGGAGTGGTCCTGAGATAATTCGCGCCACTACATCGTATTCATGGGCTTCTGTAATCTTGGCCCGGTAAAACCGGCCTGCCTCAAGGGCTTCGAGATCGCCGAAATCGTTGATGTATACCTTGCCATCGATCTCGGGCGCGTGGAACTGCGTGCGCCCTTCCCACAGCAGGGGAGTCTCTTCGCTTTCGCCTTCGACGAGCACTACGGCTTCGCGGCCTACCCATTCCTGCCTGGCACGTTTGCTGATGCCTTGCTGCAGCTTCATCAGACGGCGTTTGCGGGCCTCTATGGTGCGTTTGGGGACTTTCGCGTCGAGGGCGTGGGCCTTTGAGCCTTCTTCATCGGAGTAATTGAAGACGCCGAGCCAGTCGAATTTCGCTTCTGTGATGAACTCCTCCAGAAGCTCAAAGTCGCGGAGCGATTCGCCGGGAAAGCCGACGATGAAAGAGGTGCGGAGAACGATGCCGGGGACGGCTTTGCGCACCTTCTCAATTGTCTTGAGGAAAATCTCGGCGCCCGCTCCGCGCTTCATGATCTTGAGTACGGACGGCGAGGCATGCTGTAACGGCACGTCGAGATACTTGCAGATATTGTCATGCTTCGCGATGGTCTCGAGCAGCTTGCCGGTAATGCGATTGGGATAGGCGTAGAGGAAGCGCAGCCAGCGCAGGCCTGGGATTTGGGCCAGTTCATCGAGCAGCGTGGAGAGGCCGTCTTTGAGGCCGAAGTCTTCGCCGTAACAGGTGGTGTCCTGGCCGATGAGCGTAATCTCCTGCACGCCGCGTGAGACGAGCTGGCGGGCTTCCGCGACTACGGACTCGAAGCGGCGCGAGCGGAATTTGCCGCGAAGGTTGGGGATCACGCAGAAGGTGCAGGGATGGTCGCAGCCTTCGGCGATCTTGATGTAGGCCGAGGTCTTGCCGGTCGAAAGCAGTCGAGGCGTTGATTCGTCGTAAAGATATGTGGGCAGCAGATGCGATGCGCCCTGCCACTCTTCGCGATCGAAGCGGCCTTGCGTTTCGCGGTGATCGCCTTCGGCGCGGAAGCCCATCGGGCTGTTCTCGTGTTTGTGTTCGTGGCCGGCGTGATGTGTCCCTGCGAGAGCTTCTTTGCCTGCATGAACTGTGGCACTGCCCGTGAGAATGGTGAAAGGCGAAGCTGCGACTGGCGTGCGCTTCAGTCCAGCGGCTTCGAGGATGGCTTCGAGCTCGCCGGTGCCGACCACGGCGTCTACTTCCGGAATGCTTTTGCGGATCTCATCGCGGTAGCGTTCGACGAGGCAGCCGGCGACGATGAGCTTCTTTGCGCGGCCTTCGGTTTTGTGGCGCGCCATTTCCAGGATCGTGTCGACGGATTCCTGCTTGGCAGTGTCAATGAAGCTGCAGGTGTTAACGACGAGAATTTCTGCCTCTTCGGGATTCGCCGTGAGGCGCGCGCCCGCGTAATCGAGCAGGCCCATCATGACTTCAGAGTCGACGAGATTCTTGGGGCAGCCGAGCGAGACAAAACCTACGATGGGCGCGGTTTTCGCGCTGATTTTTTCTTCTATTTCTGTAACAATGCTCACCTTCTTATTGTACCGGGAAGTGAGATTCCGCGCTGCTATTGTGATGCCGCGCGCAAGTGCAAATGCTTATCTCTGCACGAATGGCGCGAAGCGCAGTCACCTGCACCGGAGGTGTTAAAATCAATCAGTGCCGGGTCCTACGCGACGTAATCCCGCCAAACCCGCCAGGTCCGGAAGGAAGCAACGGTAACGGGCTAGTACGGGCGCAGTAGGTCACCCGGTACTTTTTGGTTTGTACGCAGGCGCGCAAGCGCCTTTATTCTTGTCGTCATGATGATTGAGAAGTCAGGAGAAAAGCTTTGACCCTCGCCGTGCGTCCCGTGGTGGGCCGGCGCGCCAAGATTACGGCGCTCGGAACCTATGTCCCCCCGCAAGTGCTGACCAATCAAGACCTCGAAAAGATTGTCGAGACCAGCGACGAGTGGATTTTTACCCGCACCGGCATTCGCGAGCGGCACGTTCTGGCCAAGGGGCTTGGCACCAGCGATATGTGCGTGGAAGCGGCGAAGAAGTGCCTTGCTGCACGCGGCATTGAACCCACGGATGTGGAAGCGATCATCGTGGGCACTGTGACTCCGGACATGATGTTTCCTTCGACGGCGTGCCTGGTGCAGACCAAGATTGGCGCGGCGGGCGCATGGGGCTTTGATGTTTCGGCGGGCTGCTCGGGCTTTATTTATGCGCTGCAGGCTGGCGTAAAGCTGGTGGAGAGCGGTGCGCACTCCAAGGTGCTGGTGTGCGGCGCGGACGCCAACACACGCATGGTGGACTATACCGACCGCACCACCTGCATTCTGTTTGGCGACGGCGCGGGAGCGGTGCTGATTGAGCCTTGTGAAGAGGGCGAGATTGGCATGATTGATTTTGTGCACGAGATTGATGGTTCCGGCGGTCCGGCGCTGAATATGCCTGCGGGCGGAAGCCTGAATCCTTCGAGCCACGAGACGATTGATAAGAAGATGCACTTCATCCACCAGGATGGGCCGACGGTGTACAAGTTTGCGGTGCGCAAGATGGCTGAGGCTACATTGAAGGTTCTTGAGCGCAATGGTGTGACCGGGCCTGAGTTGGGCGTCTTTATTTCACACCAGGCGAATCTGCGCATCATCAATGCCACGGCGGAGCGGCTTGGCATTGAATCTGATCGCGTGATCGTGAATATCGACCGCTACGGCAATACTTCTGCCGGGACGATTCCGCTGGCGATGGAAACTGCTGTGCAGGAAGGCAAGCTCAAGAAGGGCGACCTGGTTCTGCTTGCCGCCGCAGGTGCGGGATTTACGGTTGGCGCGGCGTTGCTGCGTTGGGAGATTTAGACAGGGATCAGGGGACAGAGATCAGTTAAGAGCCCTGCATATGCAGGGCTCTTGTATTTTGATCTGCCATGATGAGCTATAGGCTCATCTGTTGGGCTGTCAGGTTCAACTCATATTTTGGCAGCACACCCGCTGCGGCTGCTTCGCGGAAGAATCCGCGCATCCCTTCGATGCATTCTTCGTCGAGAACGTAATGGATGTTCTCTGTGAGGTAGGTGCGGATTGTTTCGGCGGGGAGCGGTATCTTGCGGGTCCACTCTGTCACAAGCGCGTCGATATTCGCGAGGCCATGATCGCGGGAGCGGATGAAGTCCTCGGCGACACTGTTGTCGACACCGGTGTGGGCGGCCCAGATTGCGGAGATGTAGGGCAGGCCGGTCATCGTCTTCCACTCCAAAGCCAGATCGTGATAGATGAGCTCTTCGCCGGTGCGCTCGAAGCGGTTGGCCTGCTCTTCCAGAGCCATCAGTGCGGGGTCGCCAATCATCACAGCCGCGTCGGTTCGCTCCAGCATTGCATCCAGGTCCGCGGTCATCTGCACGAACTCAGGAACTCCGTTCGTCCACTTTTTGAACAGAATCTTTGTGTAGGCCAGAGTCGTCCGGCTGGCCCTGTCTGCGGCTACCGTGCGAATCTCGCTCAGCTTCTGGCCCGCCCGCCGCACCAGCAGCAGCGAACGCACGCGACCCTTTGACGCAATTGTGCATCCGGGCAGCACCCGCAGATTGGGATTACGCGCCAGCGCCGCAATGGGCACCAGCCCGATGTCAGCCGCGCCGCTCTCCAGCCTGTCGGCACACTCTGAGGGCAGCATCATGTCGATGCGATAGCGTTGCGACAGTTCTTCATGGAATGGAGGATGTTCCAAATCCCACATCAGCGGTGCGGGATTCAGAAAACGGATAGCGGCGATACGGAGGCGAGAATCAGCAGATGGAGCCACACTTCTAGTCTAAATTGCAGCCGCGCGGAATCTTTCGGTAGGGGGCGGTTTGAATCCATAGATCTTGAATCCATAGATCGAACCAGCGTTGACATAACGTGCAATTTTCGACTACGCAACAAATCGACCGGAACTCTGGACGACTATCTATTTCACGGCTCAATGAGCGCTTTACGCTGTTAGCGGCAAATGAAAATAGGAGTTGCGATAGATGACGTTGAAGAACTGAGGCCGCGATTTCATGTTGACATTTATTCGGAATCCGATATATTGTGTTCCGAGTATGAAAGTTGACGTCCAGAAATACCTGCCTCTTTCCCCTGCCACGCTGCACGTCCTGCTGGCGCTCTCCGGCGGCGAACTGCACGGCTACGGCATCATGCTGGAGGCTGCGCGGCAGTCCGGCGGCCAGTACAAGATCGGTCCCGGCACCCTCTATGACAACCTGAAGAAGCTGCTTGCCGCGGGCCTGGTCGAAGAGTCACAGCCTGAGAACCCTGAGACCGGCGCTCGGCGCACGTTTCGAATCGCCACATTGGGCCATAGCGTACTGGCCGCGGAGGTTGAGCGGCTCAGCGGCGTGCTCCGCCACGCGCGACGTTCCATCCGGCTCGCCGAAAGAAGGTCGTGATGCACACCCTCCATCGCCGCATCTACCGCCTGCTGTTGCGCCTGCATCCTGTTGCGTTCCGCAATGAATTTGCTCGCGAAATGGCGCTCGACTTCGAGGAGGCTCTGCATACCTATGGTTTCGCCCGTCTCTTCCTCGATGCAGCTGGATCGCTCGCCCGTCAGTGGTCGACAGGAATTCCCTCCGTCGCTTCTAATCAAGTCTCCGCGCCCCGGTCGTCGCTGCTTGGCGGCAACTATGTCGTGGTCGGCGACAGGCCGTTCACTGCGTTGGGACTCGGACTTGGCCTGATTGCCTCCGTGACCCAGCTTGCGCTATGCCTGTTTGCGCTCAGTGCCGGTTCCGGACATATGCCTGGTTTTTATGTCGTCTATGCGTCATCCAGCACCCAGGCTGCGCACGGTAACACAAATCCGGAAACGCCCTTGCCGGCCAGTGGAAGCTCCAGTTCCGGGTTCATGCCTTCGCAAATTGCAGCAAGCCTGGGCTTCACTCGCCCCGGCTCTGCGCAAACCGTCCAGTCAAAGCCTGAGCTGCTCCTCTTCCATCCCCCGGGTCCGTTGCCCTCCTATGAGGTCGCCACCGTCAAGCCGATTGACCCAGAAACTGCGAGCACTATAGTCAAGCTCCCGCCAAGCGGGTCTCTCAGCCCGCTGAGCATTCGCCGCTACATCATGAACGCATACGGCGCCATTTACGCTCCGCAGATTGTCGGCGGTCCGGATTGGCTCAACAAAGATGCATACCGCATCAACAGCAAGGTTCCCGACGATATCGAGTCCGCATTCCAGAAGATGACCCGCGAGGAGCACAACGACCAGACCCGCATGATGGAGCAGTCCCTCCTCGCAGACCGCTTTCACCTCAAAGCGCACTTTGAAACCCGTGTCCTGCCGGTCTATGAGCTAGTGTCAGACAAGGCCGGCCTCAAAATCACTGAGGTCCCCGCGCCGCTGGAGAGCAAACCTGGCGGCCCGCCGATGGGCCTGCACCCCGGCGACCCGCTGCCTCCCGGCACGTTGATGACCACAGTTAACAACAACGGCCTCCGCGTCCTTAACGGACGCGCCATCAAAATGCAGTTGCTGGCCCGCGTGATCGGCAGTGATATCGGGGGTCGTCCCATCGTCGACCACACGGGCTTCACTGGCTACTTCGATGTTACCGATCTCACCTGGGCGCCGCTCGCCGAGGCCGGCGACACCAGCGAGCCCGATGCGCTCTCGCTCCCCGGCGCGCTCAAAGAGAAGCTCGGCATCAAGATCGTCCCCGCTAAAGATCCGATCGAGGTCCTCGTCATCGATAGCATCGAGCGGCCTACGCCAAATTAGCAGGCTTGGAGTTTGCAGCAGAATGAGGTTTGAGTAACTTGCCCAGGGCTTGCAGCGGTACGGTCTTCAGTTGGCGCAAAATCGCCGAGGCGCACCTACCAAGCCAAAGAAGCAGTTCTCTGTGAATTCAAACTGAGACACGCCCGTTTGTCGCCTGCGCTTGACTTTCCCCATCACAACAACGTACCTTCACCACAAATCCCTTAGAAATTTCCAAGTATTCGCTGCTGCACTTCTTTCCTCGCTTCTCACTGCGTTGCCAGAGGCTCTCTTCATGGCGACACTCTCGCAGAATTTCTCCGACGCTCCGTGCGTCCCTCCAGACGATGACCGCCTTGCGTGGCTTGCGCTCACGCTTACGCCCGGCCTTGGTCCACGCCGCATTCTCGAAGGCATGCGCGAGCTGGATGCGGCCAGCGGCATCTTCCGCATGACATTGACGGAGCTTGAGGGGCTACGGTTTCCGGCGGAATCCGCGCAGTTTATTTTTGACGGAAAGGCGCGCCGCGCCGCGGAGGAGGAGTGGTCTGCTGTTGCTGCGCAGGGAGCGCGGATTCTCACCTTTGAGTGCGCTGCTTACCCGGAGCGGCTGAAGGAGATCTACGATCCGCCTGCTGTGCTCTGGGTGCGCGGCGATGCCGGCCTGCTTGCTCGCCACTCGATTGCGGTTGTTGGAACCCGGCATCCATCCCCGTACGGCTCAGGCATGGCGGAGCTCCTTTCGCGCGATCTCGCAGCACGGCGCATTCTTATTTCGAGCGGTATGGCGCGTGGCATTGATACCTGCGCGCATAAGGGCGCGCTTGCTGCGCACATGCCGACGCTGGCTGTCTGGGGAACGGGTATTGACGTGATTTACCCGAAGGAGAACAAAAAGCTGGCGGAGGATATTCTTGCGTGCGGCGGAGCGATTGTCAGCGAAGTGCCGCTTGGCACATTCCCCGCGCCACAAAACTTCCCTCGCCGGAACCGCATTCTCAGCGGGCTTAGTATTGGTGTTCTGGTGGTGGAAGCATCGGAGAACTCCGGCACGCGCATTACCGCGCGCTGCGCTTCTGAGCAGAACCGGGATCTCTTTGCTGTTCCCGGCAACGTGACGAACAAGGGCGCGTGGACCCCGAACATGCTCATTCGGCAGGGAGCTAAACTTGTCGCCACCTGGGAGGACGTCTGGGAGGATTTGCCTTCGCAGGTCCGTATCGAACTTGAGTCCGCAGCCCATTCTGCATCCAAATCGGAGGCCGCTGCATCTCTATTGCCTGACCCGGTACTGAGGCCGGAGGAAGCTCTGGTGCTGGAAGTCATACGGGCAGACGAGTCGCTCCAGATGGATGAAATTCTGGATCTTATGGATACTCAACTGACTTCCTCGGAAGTGTTTACGGCCCTTTTCGAGCTGGAGATGGCGGGCCGGATCCGCTCCCTGCCGGGCAAGAATTATGTGCGAGTTCTGTAAGGACGGATTTTCTTAATCTGCACAAAGCCAGGAATTTTTTTTGCGTAGGTTTTCTTACGCAAAAACCCTTTTGCGTGTAGGGTGTTGGCATCGGGGTGCGGAGAAATTTGCATCCATCGGAGTGGAAACCGGGTTGCCATCCGTGATAGCTTCCAATTTTCGCGTCCAATTTTGAAGAAGCATCAGAACTCCGGCGCGGAGATGGCACTGCCGCGTGCAGCGTGTGAAAGTTTTACTCATGACAGAAACTTCGGAACCGAGTCCAATGGTTCCGAACAGGGTTAGCAGGAAAGAAGCCGAGTACTCAATGGCAATAAAGAACGCAACGAAGAGCGCAACGGGAAACGCAACGAGCGCAAATATCAAATCTCTCGTGATCGTCGAATCGCCCGCGAAGGCCAAGACGATTGAAAAGTACCTTGGCAAGGGCTTCGAGGTCCTTGCCTCAGTGGGCCATATTATGGACCTGCCCAAGAACGATCTGGGCGTGGAGCTTGAGAACCGCACCTTTGAGCCGACGCTCGAAGTTTCTCCTGGCAAGGAAAAGGTTGTGGCGCAGCTCAAGAAGGCTGCGGCCAAGGCCGACCAGATCTTCCTGGCGCCTGACCCGGATCGCGAAGGCGAGGCGATTGCGTACCATCTTGCGCTGCAACTTGGGAAGACCGCAGCCGATAAGAAGAAGATTCGCCGCATCACGTTTAACGAGATCACGAAGAAGGCCGTGCAGGAGGCGTTTGAGCACGCCCGCGATGTGGACCAAAATCTCGTTGACGCGCAGCAGACGCGCCGTGTTCTCGACCGGCTTGTGGGCTATCAGATTTCGCCGCTGCTGTGGGACAAGGTGCGCCGTGGACTCTCGGCGGGCCGCGTGCAGACCGTCGCTGTGCGCCTGATTGTGGAGCGTGAGCGCGAAATTGGCGCATTCAAGCCGGTGGAGTATTGGAACATCGATGCGATTCTGCAATCGCCGGGATCGGCATCGAACAAATCGCAGCCGGAGACCTTTACGGCACGTTTTGTCGGCATCGATGGCGAGACGGCCCGCGTGGCCAACGGCAAAGATAAGGATGGCAAGGATCAGTTTCTTTCAAACGCAGTGGCGGATGAAGCGACGGCGCGCGCCGTTGTGGATGCGGCAATGCAGGCGCAGTGGACGGTTCGCTCGGTAGAAAAGAAGGAGCGCAGGAAATTCAGCTCGGCTCCGTTCACCACGAGCACGCTGCAGCAGCAGGCGTCCTCCAGGATGGGCTTCAATGTTCGCCGCACCATGGGCGTGGCGCAGCGTCTTTATGAAGGCGTGGATCTTGGTGCTGAAGGCACGACCGGCCTTATCACCTACATGCGCACAGACTCGACGCGTGTTTCCCCCGAGGCGATAGCAGGAGTGCGTGAGTATGTGGGCAAGGAGTTTGGCGGAGCGTATCTGCCCGCGCAGCCCAATGCCTACAAGTCCAAGAAGGATGCGCAGGATGCGCACGAAGCGATCCGTCCGACGGACCCATCGCGTCATCCTGACAGCGTAAAGCGCTTCTTGTCCGGTGAGCAATTTAAGCTTTACCAGCTCATCTGGCAGCGGTTTACGGCTTCACAGATGACGCCCGCTGTGTATGACGTGACCACCGTTGAAATTGATGCGGTGCATGGCAAGACATATAACTTCCGCGTCTCCGGTTCGGTGTTGAAGTTTGACGGATTCCTGCGCGTTTACCAGGTGGAAGACGATGAAGAAGAGATTCTGCCGGAGATTCCGAATGGCGCAAAGCTTTCACTTGCGACTGCGACGCAGTTGAAGAAGCTTGCGGAGCGGGATAAAGCTGAGAAGCTGGAGCGCGCCCACAAAAAGTATGCGGCGGACACGGCACGAATTGAGGCGCGGAATGAGCGCGCACCGGATGGCGCGGAGCCTGAAGCGATTCCGGATTTTGTTGAGCCGGATACGGCGCTTGCCGTGCGGCCTGCAGCCGTAGACACGGTGCAGAAATTTACCGAGCCGCCGCCGCGGTTCAATGAAGCCTCACTGGTAAAGGTGCTGGAGGAACGCGGCATCGGTCGTCCATCGACGTATGCCTCGATCATCAACACAATTCAGGATCGCGAGTATGTGACGAAGATCGCCAATCGTTTCTATCCGACTGAGATCGGCATGGTAGTTTGCGACCTGCTGGTGAAAAACTTCCCGTATATCTTTGACCCGCAGTACACTGCCAGGCTGGAAGAAGAGCTGGACGACATTGAAGACGGCAAGGAGAAGTGGACCGATCTGCTGAAGGGCTTCTACAACTACTTTGAGGAAGAACTCAAAGACGCTGAGAAGCACATGGAAAGCATCAAGCGGATGGAGCAGATGACGGACGAGAAGTGCGAGCTGTGTGGTTCGCCGCTCGTGCTCAAGTGGGGTAAGTTCGGCAGCTTCTACGCCTGCTCGGCTTACAACAAGAAAGATCCGACATCCTGCACGTTTACTAAGGAGAACACGGCTAACAAGCCCGACCTGAATACGCCGGAAGCGCAGGAAGCGGCGGAGCAGGATGAGTATTGCGAGAACTGCGGCAAGGTGATGATCATGCGCCGCGGCCCGTTTGGCATGTTTCTGGCATGTCCGGATTACAACGCCGATCCGCCGTGCAAGACCTTCCGCAAGCTGAGCCAGAAGCAGCAGCAGAAGCAATCTGTGCCTCAGCCTACGGGCGAAGACTGCCCGGCGTGCGGCAAGCCGCTCGTTCTGCGCCAGGGAGCGTACGGCGAATTTGTCTCCTGCTCGGGCTATCCGAAGTGCAAGTACGTGAAGCAGAACCTCATCGAGGGTTTGAAGTGCCCGAAGTGCGGCACCGGCGACATTGCCGAGCGCAAGGCCCGCAGGGGAAATCTCTTCTGGGGCTGCACAAACTATCCCAAGTGCGACTTCACTTCGAACTACAAGCCTGTAGCAGAGAAGTGTCCGGACTGCGGCAACTCGTACCTCGTCGAGCGGACCTTCAAGGATGGCGTTTATCTCGTCTGCCCGAATCGCGGCGAGAAGCCTGAAGAAAAGGAAGCTCCAGCGGCCAAAGCCTCTGCTGCAAAGAAGCGCGGCAAGAAGGCCTCTGAACCCGAGCCGGCCGGCGTGGGTGCATACCACTATGCCACGCGCATCGGCGATGCGCCGCCTCCGCCGACGGCGAAGACTCACGGCCCGGTGACGGAGAAGGCTGGAGAAAAGAAGGAGCTGCAGCCCGCATGACGATGGGGCGACAAATTCTGCATGAGCGCGAAAGACATCGTCATACTTGGCGAACCGAACGGTGCAGGGAAGACGACTGCGGCTCGCGCTCTGTTGCGCGACGCCTTGCAAGGCATCGTCTTCCTGAATGCAGATGAAATAGCGCGCCAGATTTCGCCGTATGACCCAGATTCGGCCGCTCTCGCGGCCGGGCGCGTTTTCATCAAACGAATGCGGGATTTAGTTCGTCGGGGAAGCAGCTTCGCATTTGAAACCACATGCTCCGGCAAGTCATATATCCGTCTTTTGGCGCAATGCAAACAGGATGGAT